>DGYFI06203__coassemble_1098_pt1 | contig 31170 bp, 34 predicted proteins | sample DGYFI06203__metabat2_high_PE_041 | metagenome-assembled genome bin DGYFI06203 | reverse complement strand
TGTAGACGGTCAGGCGCGGCGCGGAGGGATCGGTCCGAAGTAGGTGTGCGAGAAGCTCCATGCCGCCCCATCGTAGGCAGATGGCGACATCAATGCTCGTATAAGTGCCCACGCAAAATCAGTTTCGCGTACCTTAGGGGACAGCCCTGCTCCAAAAAGTGCAGACAACTAACCGGAAAGCTTCCTCGTGCCCGACCCCGCGCCCCGCACCATCAGCATCGTCATCCCGTGCCTCAATGATGCGCATCTGCTGCGCCGTTGCCTGGCCTCGCTCCATGCGCAGGAGACACCGGCCGACGAGATCATCGTGGTGGACAACGGGTCGACGGATGACACGGCGGCCGTCGCGGCGCAGACCGGGGCCCGCGTCATCACCGAACCGCGCCGCGGCATCACCTGGGCCACGCACGCCGGTTTCGACGCGGCGGAAGGCGACATCCTCGCGCGTGTCGACGCCGACGTACATGCCCCCGCGGACTACCTCACCCGTCTTCACGCCGCGTGGGACGCCGCGGACCGCTCCCCGGGGCGTCGGGTGGTCGGGGTGACCGGCGTGGGCCGCTTCGAACTGCCCGGGTGGCGGGGGGACCTGGCCAGCGCCACCTACCTGTCCGCCTACCGCCGTTCCGTCGGGTCGGCCCTGGGGCACCACCCGCTGTTCGGCACCAACTACTCCGTGCGCCGCGACTGGTGGCAGACGATCCGGCCCCGCCTCGACTCGGCGGACACGTTCTCTCACGAGGACATGCAGATGTCCTTCGAGGTCCGCCCCGATGAGACGGTGTGGTTCCAGCCGGACCTCACTCTCGACATGGACGCCCGCCCGCTCCACGGCGCGCGCCAGACCGTCCGGCGTTTCCACCGCGGGATGCACACGATCCTCCGGGCGTGGCGGCACCATCCACCCCACCGGCGCCTGGCGGCCCGTGGCCTGCTCGGCGACCGGATGAAGGAGGTGCTGGCATGACCCTCCAGGAACGGGTGAACGCGAGCATGGCGTTGTTGAACGACTACGTGGCGTCGATAAGCACGGTCGCACCGGCCTCCTCGCCGCTGCTGGACCACGCCTACCGGGGAGTGTCCACATTCGCGCTGGGCGGGAAGCACCTGCGCGCCCGGCTCGTGCACATCGCCGCCGGCCAGGTGACCGGGGTGCAACTGGAGGCGGCGACCGTGTTCGGGGCGTGCGTCGACATGATGCACGGGGCGTTCCTCATCCACGACGACATCATCGACCGGGACGACACCCGCCGCGGCCACCCCACCGTGCACGCCGCCGTCCGGGACGAGTTCGGCGACGCCCATCTGGGAACGTCGATAGCCATCACCACCGGTGACCTGGGGCTCAACAGCGCGATCGGCATCCTCATCGACTCCCGCCTGGACGACACCCTCGTGCGGGACGCCCTGCGCATCCTCAACGCCGCCGCGCAGCAGACCATCGTCGGGGAGGTCCTCGACATCGCGCACTCCATCAGCGACCCGGATCCGGAGCTCGTGCGTCTGAGCAACCACCTCAAGACCGCCGACTACAGTTTCGGGGCCCCGCTCAAGCTCGGCGCGCTGGCGGCCGGCCGGGACCCGGCTCCGATGGAACCCATCGCCCGCGAGCTGGGGCGTGCCTACCAGGCCGCCGACGACATCGCCGGGACAGTCGGGCAGAGCGTGGAAACCGGCAAACTCGCCGGTGGGGACGTCCTCCACGGTCGCGCGACGCTCATGACCATGCGCATGGAGGACGGTGCGGACGCCGACCCGCTGCGCCTGGCCGAGATCATCGCCGATGTGGTGGGGGAGGGGCAGGCCCACCTGGACGTGGCGCGTACGCTCATCGACAAGGCTGTGCTGGAGCCCGGGATCCGGGAGGATCTGCACGAGGTGACCAACCGGATCGAAGGGATGCTGCGTACCTATGCCTGAGTTCGACTACCTCAACCGCTACGACCGGATGGCCGTCAAGGCCGCGCACAAGGTCATCTCCTCGTACTCGACGAGTTTCTCCCTGGCCACGGGACTGCTGTCGCCGAGCGTGCGCCGCGACATCCGCAACCTTTACGCCATGGTGCGCATCGCCGACGAGATCGTCGACGGCACCGTCGAGGCCGCGGGTGCCAGTCACCGCGAATGCGAGCAGCTTCTCGACGACTACGAGGCCGCCGTTCTCGCCGCCCCCGCGCAGCGTTTCCACGTCGACCCGGTCCTCCACGCCTACGCCCAGACCGCGCGGCGCTGTGACTTCGACCCCGCCCACGTGCGCGCGTTCTTCGCCTCCATGCGCCGCGACCTCACCCAGTCCAGCCACGACCAGGGCAGTTTCGACGAGTACGTCTACGGATCCGCCGAGGTCATCGGCCTGCTGTGCCTGCAGGCCTTCCTCGTCGATCACCCGGTGACGGACGCGGAGCGGCGGCGTCTGGAGGCCGGAGCCCGCGCCCTGGGGTCGGCGTTCCAGAAGGTCAACTTCCTCCGCGATCTCCGTGAGGACGCCGGCGTGCTGGGCCGCAGCTACTTCCCCGGCGTCGACATCACCTCGCTCACGGAGGACGACAAGTCCCGACTCGTCGCCGAGATCAGAGACGAGCTTGCCGACGCCGCGTCCGTCATCCCCCTCCTCCCGCCGACGGCGCGCGCCGGGGTCCTCGCCGCGACCTACCTGTTCGCCGAGCTCAACGAGCGTATCGACGCCACCCCCGCCGCCGAACTGGCCCGGCGGCGGATCAGCGTTCCCCGCCGCACCAAGGCCGCCATCCTCGCGAAAGCCGTGGCCCGCTCCTCCCGTATGAAAGAAGGACGATCATGACCCGGACCGCACTGGTCATCGGAGCCGGCGTCGCCGGCCTGGCCACCGCCGCCCTGCTGGGCAAGGAGGGGTACGAGGTGACCGTCGTCGAGAAGCTCGGCACCGTCGGGGGACGCGCCGGGGACCTCACCGTCGAGGAGTTCCCCGGCTTCCGCTGGGACACCGGCCCCTCCTGGTACCTCATGCCCGACGCGTTCGAGCACTTCTTCCGACTGCTGGGGACGACCAGCGAGGAACAGCTCGACCTCGTCGACCTCACCCCCGCCTACCGGGTGTTCCCCGAGCGTGGCGCGCCCGTCGACGTGCCCAGCGGAGTCGACGAGGCAGCGGAGCTCTTCGAGTCGATCGAGCCCGGGGCGGGGCAGCGGCTGCGGGACTATCTCGACAGCGCCGGCGACTCCTACCGGATCGCCCTCGACCGCTTCCTCTACACGACGTTCTCCGCGTTGAAGCCGCTCGTCCACCGCGACGTGCTCACCCGGGCGGGGACGCTCGCGCGGCTGCTCACGGGCTCGCTGCAGGACTTCGTTGACAAGCGCTTCCACGACACCCGCCTGCGTCAGATCCTCACCTACCCGGCGGTGTTCCTCTCCTCACGCCCCGAGTCCACTCCGGCCCTCTACCACCTCATGAGCCACACCGACCTGGTGCAGGGCGTGCGGTACCCGGTCGGCGGTTTCACCTCCGTCGTCGAGGCCTTCCACCGACTGGCTCTGGAACAGGGGGTGCAGTTCCGGATGAACACGCAGGTCACGGCGATCACGACCGTCGATAAGCGGGCCACCGGGCTCCGAGTCCGCACCGCCGAGGGACAGCTCGAGGAGCTGAGCGCCGACATCGTCGTCTCCGGTGCGGACCTCCACCACACCGAGACCCGGCTCCTGCCCGCCGAGCTGCGGACCTACCCGGAGAAGTACTTCGCGAAGCGCGACCCCGGCATCGGCACGGTGCTGGTCATGCTCGGCGTGACGGGGCGCCTGCCGCAGCTCGTCCACCACAACCTGCTGTTCAGCGAGGACTGGTCCACCGACTTCGCCGCCGTCTTCGACGGCCCACAACCGGAACGCCCGCTCGACGCCTCCCAGTCGATCTACGTGTCCATGCCCTCCGCCACCGAGGAGGGGGTTGCGCCGCCGGACCACGAGAATCTTTTCGTCCTCGTGCCCGTGCGTGCCGACGCCTCCCTCGGCCACGGCAGCCTGTTCCGCGGATCCGGTACCCCGGCCGTCGAGGCCATCGCCGACGCCGCCGTCGACCAGATCGCCGCGTGGGCCGGCATCCCCGATCTGGCGGAGCGCATCGTCACCCGCCACACCGTCGGCCCCGCCGACTTCGCCGAGCGCTACCACGCCTGGAGCGGCGGTTCGATCGGTCCGGCGCACACGCTCAGGCAGTCCGCGTTCCTCCGCGGCCGCAACGTCTCCGGGAAGGTGGCGGGTCTCTACTACGCGGGCGCGACGACCGTACCCGGGGTCGGTGTGCCGATGTGCCTCATCTCCGCGGAGAACGTCATCAAGCGGCTGCGCGGCGACTCGAGCCCCGGGGCCCTGCCGGAGGTGGATGCGTGAGCGCCGCGTATCTGACCATCCTGCTGGTGACCCTGGGCTGCATGGTCCTGTGCGACTGGCGGTGGCGCCTCGCCTTCTTCCACGACGCCCGCCGCGCCGCACTCCTCTCAGTGGTGGTGGTCGGGGCATTCCTCGTGTGGGACGCCCTGGGCATCGTCACCGGATCGTTCTATCGCGGTGCCTCCGACTTCATGACGGGCATCGAACTCGCCCCCGAGATGCCGATCGAGGAGCCGATCTTCCTGTTCTTCCTCACCTACCTCACCATCAACCTCACCTCCGGTGCGCGCCTGCTTCTCGACGCCCGCGCCAGGCAGGTGAGTGCATGACCTACCTGCTCATCAGCGTCCCCTTTCTCATCCTCGGTGCGGCCGTCGCCTGGTGGCGCCGCGGTGCGGTGCCCCGCCAGTGGGCCGTCACCGGCCTGGTCATGGCCGTCCTGCTGGTGCTCACCGCCATCTTCGACAACGTGATGATCTGGGCGGCGCTCGTCGGCTACGGCGAGGAGCAGCGCCTGGGCCTCCAGCTGGGCCTGGTGCCGGTGGAGGACTTCTTCTACCCCGTGTTCGCCGCGCTGGTCATCCCCGCGCTGTGGACGGGAAGGGGACGGCGATGAGGATGCTGCGCGGCATTCTCGCCGCCTCCCGCCCGATCAGCTGGGTGAACACCGCCTTCCCCTTCGGTTTGGCGTACCTTCTGGTGGTCGGCGACCTCGACTGGCTGTTCTGGGTCGGCGTCGTGTTCTTCCTCATCCCGTACAACATCGCGATGTACGGCATCAACGACGTCTTCGACTACGAGTCCGACATCCGCAATCCCCGCAAGGGCGGTGTCGAGGGGGCCATCCTGCCGACGTCCATGCACGCCCCGCTTCTCTGGGCCGCGGCGTTGACGACGTTGCCGTTTCTCGTCGTCATGTACGCCTCCGGCACGTGGCAGTCGGCGTTCTGGCTGACACTGTCCATGGCGGCGGTGGTGGCGTACTCGGCCCCGCCCATGCGCTTCAAGGAACGCCCGGTGCTCGATTCCGCCACATCCGCGGCGCATTTCGTCACCCCGGCGATCGTCGGCGCGACAATCCGGGTGGGGGAGCTGCCCGTCTATTTCTGGGTCGCCGTCGGTGCATTCTTCCTGTGGGGCATGGCCAGCCACGCCCTCGGGGCCGTGCAGGACGTCAAGGCCGACCGCGAGGGTGATCTCTCATCCATCGCCACCGCCTTCGGTGCCCGCTCGACCACGCGCCTGGCCGCCGGCGCCTATCTGGTGGCCGCACTGCTGCTGTTCCTCCTGCCCGCCCCGGGGTGGATCGTCGGCATCGCCGGACTGGGATATGTGGCGAACACCCTGCGCTTCCGGAACATCACCGACGACACCTGCGAGAGTGTCAACCGCGCCTGGCGGGTGTTCCTGTGGCTCAACTATCTCGTCGGCGCGATCGTCACGGTGTCTCTGGCGACGGTGTATCTCTAAGGGCCCGTGGGAGGAACTCGACCGCGGTTCGGCCACTTACGGGTGGTTCAAACACCCCCTAAGTGGCCGAACCGCGGTACACTCGCCGGGCTCTTTCAGGGGTGGTTTCCGGAAATCGTGGCGGGGGTCACGTGAACCGGACATCATGGGGGCACCGAGCCCTCAACGCTGTGACCTGAAAGGACCCACCATGCAGCCGACCTCCGACCACCCCTACTCGATGGCCAAGCGCGCCGGCGACTTCATCTTCGTCTCCGGGGCCCTGTCCGTGGACAGAGACTACCAGCCGGTGGAGGGCCGCAGGGAGGCTCTCGCGGCCGCGTTGGAGCGCATGACCGAGCGCCTGGCCACCGCGGGCGGCGAGCTCAAGGACCTGGTCAAGCTCACCTACTTCGTCACCGACATCACCCTGCGGGAGGAGGCCAACGAACAGTTCTCCGAGCACTTCGCGCAGGCCCGCCCGGCCCGGACCTTCCTCGAGGTCTCGCGCCTGCCTTACGGCGCGACGGTGGAGATCGACGCGATCGCGTACGTGGGGGAGTAGCGGGCTAGTTCACACAGCGCGGACCGTCGCCGCCGGCGTCGATCTCCGGGGCGACCTCGGCCTCACCGAAGTCGGAACCCGGGGTGCCCACGATCTCGCTCTCGGGGGTCTCTTCACCGGCACCCACACCGGCACCGGTCGACGGGCCGATGGAGGAGTCACCGACGAGGGAGGCGTCGCCGAGGGGGCCGGTCCAGTCGTCGTGGGTGACCACGATGAGGGTGTCGGCGTCGAGGCCGGCGTTCTCGGTGACCTCGAGGCCGCCGAGGGCCTCGGCGAGCGCCAGGGCGTCGGGGTCGGTGGCGTCGGCGGCGACGACCTGGGAGACGGTGTAAATGCCGGGCAGGGCGTTGGTGACCTCGACGACCTCGTAGCCCTCCTCGTTGAGCCAGCCGCCGACGTTGCCGGCCAGGCCGGTGGTCACGCCCGCGTTGAGGACGTGGATCTCGGTGCCCTCGAGCTTCGCCGCGGGGGCCTCCTCGACGACCTCGCCGTCCCCGCCCTCAGAGCCCTCCGTGCCTTCCGCAGGGGCGTCCTTGTCGCCGAGCAGATCGTCCATGAAGGCGTGCACGGTGGGGACGTCGACGGTGACGATGGACTCGCCGTAGTCGCCGACGCCGTCGATGGAGGTCACCGGGATGGTGTTGAAGACGACGTTGCCGCCGGCGAGGTTGGCCAGCTGGGTGGCGAAGGACATGATGTCCCAGTTGTCGTCGATGACGACGGAGCGCTCGACGGCGGTGCCCATGTCGGAGAGCTTGGTGGGGTTGGTCAGGGTGCCGGCGGCCAGCACCTTGTTCACGAGGGAGGCCATGTAGGCCTGCTGGCGGACGATGCGGTCGAGGTCGCCGCGGGGCAGGCCGTGGCGCTGGCGGACGAAGGCGAGTGCCTGGGCACCGTCGAGGGTCTGCACGCCGGCGTGGAAGTCGGCGCCGGAGAACTCGTCCTGGACGTCGTTGTTGAGGCACACGTCGACGCCGCCGACGGCGTCGGTGAGCAGGACGAAGCCGAAGAGTCCGATCTCGGCGTAGTGGTCGACCTCGACGCCGGTGAGGTCGGAGACGGCACCGATGAGTCCCTGGCGGCCGGCCTCGATGCCCATCTTCTCCACCTGCTGCTCACCGGAGGCCCCACCCTCGATGAGCTCGTTCACCTTGGCGGACTTGTGGGTGGAGAAAACGCCGTTGATCTTCATGTTCCCGTGCTCGGGATCTGCGACGTAGGTGTCGCGGGGGATGGAGATGGCGGTGGCCGAGGAACCGTCGTTGGGCACGCGGATGACCATGATGGTGTCGGTGTTCTCCTCACCGTCGTCGACACCCGCGCGCAGGCGCTCGAGCTCCTCGTCGGACAGCGGGTTGCCCTGGGCGTCGGTACGTGAATCGGAGCCGACGAGCAGAATGTCGGTCGCACCGTCCTCGGCCTTGCCCTTGAGCCCCTGGCCACCGCCGAGGGTGAGGTTGCCGGCGGAGGCGACGTCGGAGCCCAGGCGGCCGACGGCGAAATAGCCCAGGCCGGAGAGCATGAGGGTCAGTACGGACAAGATCGCCAGGATCGTCTTCACCGGCGCGGGGCCGTACTGGCGCGCCGAAGACGCGGCGCTCGGGGCAGCCTGGATGTCGCGCACGCGGCGATACTTGTCACTCACGGGGCCTAAGTCTAGGTCATCGGGAGTGGCGCAGCGGTCGCGTGACAACGAATCCCACTATGCTCAACGCATTGTGACCACCTCGCAGACAGCTCCGGTCGCCGTCATCACGGTGACCTACTCCCCGGGACGCCACCTCCGGGCCTTCCTCGACAGCCTGCCCGGCGCCACCACCAGGGGCGTCCATGTCGTGCTGGCCGACAACGGATCGACGGACGGGGTGCCGGAGAAGGCGGCGTCGACAAGCGATTCCGTCGAGTACCTGCCCACCGGCGGCAACCTCGGCTACGGCACCGGCATGAATGTCGGGGCCCGCCATCTGCGGCCCGCCCGGGACGCCGGTGACATCGACGCGCAGTACCTGCTGCTGAGCAACCCCGATGTCGTGTTCGGCGAGGGTTCCGTCGACGCGATGATCGCCTGCATGGAGCGGCATCCCGACGCCGCCGCCGTGGGCCCCCGGATCGTCGAGCCGGACGGCACGATCTACCCCAGTGCCCGCGCCGTGCCGACGCTGCGCAACGGCATCGGCCACGCCCTGTTCGGCCAGATCTGGCCGTCGAACCCGTGGACCCGCTCCTACCAGGACAACGCCGACATGGGCTCGGAGCGGGCGGCCGGCTGGCTCTCCGGATCGTGCCTGCTCGTGCGGTGGGACGCCTTCGACGCCGTCGGCGGTTTCGACGAGCGTTACTTCATGTACATGGAGGACGTCGACCTCGGCGACCGGTTCACACGCGCCGGGTTCCGTAACATCTACTGCCCCTCGGCCGAGATCACCCACGCCAAGGGGCATGTCGCGGGCAAGCACGCCGACGCCATGCTGCCCGCACACCACGAGTCGGCCTACCGCTTCCAGGCGGACCGCCTGCCACACTGGTGGCAGGCGCCCCTGCGGGGGCTCATCCGGGGTGGCCTGAAGGCCCGGAGTGCCATCGCCGTCGCCCGGGCCCGCACCAACCGAAAGGACCTGCATGTCTGATCTCACCGTCGACCCCTCGCGTACCGACGCCGTCATCCTCGTCGGCGGCCGCGGCACCCGCCTGCGCCCGCTGACCGTCAACACGCCGAAGCCGATGCTGCCGACGGCCGGGTACCCCTTCCTCCAGCACCTGCTGGCCCGCATCAAGGCCGCCGGCATCACCCACGTCGTCCTGGGCACCTCCTACCGGGCGGAGGTCTTGGAGGAGTACTTCGGGGACGGTTCCGACATGGGCCTGGAGATCGAGTACGTCGTCGAGGAGGAGGCGCTGGGTACCGGCGGTGGCATCCGCAACGTCTACGACAAGCTACGCAACGACACCGTCATGGTGTTCAACGGCGACGTCCTCGGCGGCACCGACCTGCGGGCCATCCTCACCACCCACGCGGAGAAGGAGGCGGACGTCACGATGCACCTCGTCCGCGTCCCCGACCCGCGCGCCTTCGGCTGCGTCCCCACCTCGGAGGACGGCCGTGTGCTCGAGTTCCTGGAGAAGACCGAGGACCCGCCGACCGACCAGATCAACGCCGGCTGTTATGTCTTCCGCCGCGAGATCATCGAGGAGATCCCCGCCGGGCGCGTCGTCTCGGTCGAGCGGGAGACATTCCCGAAGCTCCTCGAGGAGGGCCGTCGCGTCTACGGCCACGTCGACTACGCGTACTGGCGTGACATGGGCCGCCCGGACGACTTCGTCCGCGGCTCCTCCGACCTGGTGCGTGGTATCGCCCATTCTCCGCTGCTGGAGGGTCGCACCGGTGAGTCGCTTGTCGACGAGACCGCGGGCGTCGCCGCCGGCACCATCCTGGTCGGTGGCACGTGGGTCGGCCGCGGCTCCGAGATCGGGGCGGGGTGCCGTCTCGACGACACGGTGGTCTTCGACGGCGTCACCATCGAGCCGGGTGCGGTCATCCGGGACTCCATCATCGCCTCCGGCGCGCGGATCGGGGCGAACGCCCGGATCACGGGCTGTGTCATCGGTGAGGGCGCGCAGATCGGTGCGCGGTGTGAGCTGGAGGGCGGCATGCGCGTCTGGCCAGGTGTGATCATTCCGGACAATGGAGTGCGTTTCTCCTCGGATGCGTGACGACACGCCGATAACGGGCTGAGATTCCTGTCAGTTGTTGCCAGGGATCGGACCCGCCACTACATGTCGTACCCCCGATGTTTACCCCCTGGCAGATTCGCCTGTTACTCGTGTGACTCGTGTGAATCGGTGCCTGCGGAAACGTGCATTGCGGGGATATTCCCACCTTTTTCGGTTGACGACATTTAGTGATCGCGTGTGTAATCACATCAGTGTTAGAAACACCACAACCAACCACCGATCGGAGAAGGGGGACACCGTGGAAGACATGGCTAACGGGGCCGTTCTCCGTGGAGGAGTGGCCAGCATCAACGGATCGGCTGCAGAGATGAGTCTCGACGAACTCTTCGGGGCAGTGGAGCAGGAGTGGCAGGACCAGGCACTCTGCGCCCAGACCGACCCGGAGGCGTTCTTTCCGGAGAAGGGCGGCTCCACCCGCGAGGCCAAGCGCATCTGCCAGGCCTGCGCGGTCCGCGACGACTGCCTCGAGTACGCACTCGAGCACGACGAGCGCTTCGGCATCTGGGGCGGGCTCTCCGACCGTGAGCGCCGCCGCCTGAAGAAGCAGATCGGCTAGCTCAAGCGTTCACCCGGCGACCCTGCGGGGTCGCTTTCGTGATTCCCGCCTCTCGACGCCCTAGAACTGGAAGTCCGGGTCGATGTCACGCGGGTCGAGATTGAGGTACTGCGCGACGAGCGCGGTGAGGATGCCGGTGAGCAGTTCCTCGCGCTCCTGCGGATTGGCGCAACGCTGCTCGATGGGCATGCGGAAGAGGACGAGGCGCGCGCGGGTGGGGCGACCCTGGGCGTCGATGCCCGCGGGGATGACACGGCCGAGGGGGACGGGGCCGTCGGCGACGATCTCGTCGGGCAGGATGGTGTCGGAACGCAGGCGCATGCGGGGCACGGTGTCCACCGCGATGTCGAGGTGGGCCAGCTGCCCGGGGTAGGAGTGCTGGATGGGGGCGTAGGCCTCGAGGACGGCGACGTCGAAGGATTCTCCGCGGGTGCGGTAGCGGGGCGCCTCCATGGGGAGGAGGGGGCCGCGCAGCCCGCGGCCGCGGCGGTCGCGGAACGTCCTGGTGTGCATGCCAGAGATCTTAGGCAGCGCGCCGGCCGGACAGGTCGCGGCGCGCGGGGGTACCAGATTCTCAAGGAAGGGTTTAGACTTGGTGGCCGTGAGCCAGTTCCGACGTTGTTCCCGCCCGGGTTGCGGCAAGCCTGCCGTCGCCACCATGACGTACGCCTACGCCGAGTCGACCGCCGTCGTGGGCCCGCTGGCGCCCGCCGCCGAGCCCCACAGCTGGGACCTGTGCGACCATCACGCGGAGAAGATCACCGCCCCCCTGGGCTGGGAGATGCTGCGCGTCAACCACATCGACATCGACGATGATGAGGATCTCACCGCCCTGGCCGAGGCCGTGCGGGAGGCCGGCCGCGTAACCAGCGGCCTCGTGGACTCCGCCGGGCCGGAGCTGAATCCGGACGATCCGGCCGACCCGGAGACGTCCCCGCATCCCGTGCACCGCGCCCGTCGTGTCTACGACGAGAAGCAGCGCCGCCGGGCGCACCTGCGCATCATCAACACCGAGGATGCGGACACCGAATCCTGAGCGGGCAGGGGTATCATCGGGGCCCATGACCAAGCGCACCCGTGAAGATGTGTCCCGCGTGATCAAGGCCTATGACGTCCGTGGCGTCGTCGGCGAGGAGATCACCCCTGAATTCATCCGGGACACCGGAGCAGCCTTCGCCCGCCTCCTGCGGGAGGAGGGGGAGACGACCGTGGCGATCGGCCACGATATGCGTCCCTCCTCCCCGGAGCTTGCCGCCGCGTTCTCCGCGGGAGCCCGGGAGCAGGGCCTCGACGTCATCATGCTGGGCCTGACCTCCACGGATCAGCTCTACTTCGCCTCCGGCACACTGCGGTGCGCCGGCGCGATGTTCACCGCCTCCCACAACCCGGCCCAGTACAACGGCATCAAGCTGTGCCGCTCCGGCGCGCGCCCGGTGTCCCAGGACACGGGTCTGCGGGAGATCACCGACATGCTTGTCGACGGTGTGCCGGCCCACGAGGGTGAGGCGGGCGTCGAGAAGCAGCAGGACTGCCTCGAGGTCTACGGCGAGTACCTGCGCGACCTCGTCGACCTGCACAGCATCCGCCCGCTCGTCGTGGCGGTCGACGCCGCGAACGGCATGGGCGGGCACACCGTCCCCGAGGTGTTCAAGGAGCTGCCGCTCGACGTGCGCGCGCTCTACTTCGAGCTCGACGGCACGTTCCCCAACCATGAGGCCAACCCGCTCGACCCGGAGAACCTCCGGGACCTGCAGAAATTCGTCGTGGAGCAGAAGGCGGACATCGGCCTGGCCTTCGACGGCGACGCCGACCGCTGCTTCGTCATCGACGAGAACGGTGACCCGGTGAGCCCCTCGGCGATCACTGCGATCGTCGCGAAGCGTTACCTGCAGGAGAACGAGGGGGCGACGATCATCCACAACCTCATCACCTCCCGCTCGGTGCCCGAGATCATCGCCGAGAACGGCGGCACCGCGGTGCGCACCCGCGTGGGCCACTCCTTCATCAAGGCGACGATGGCCGAGACCGGCGCCGTCTTCGGCGGCGAGCATTCCGCGCACTACTACTTCACCGAGTTCTTCAACGCCGACTCCGGCATCCTCGCCGCCATGCACGTCCTCGCGGCGCTGGGCTCGCAGGACAAGCCGTTGTCGCAGATGATGTCCGAGTACGAGCGCTACGAGGCCTCCGGCGAGATCAACTCCACCGTCGCCGACCAGGCCGCCAGCACGCAGGCCGTGCTCGACGCCTTCGCCGACCGCACGGCCTCCGTCGACGAACTCGACGGCGTCACCGTCGACCTCAAGGACTCGAAGGCGTGGTTCAACGTCCGCGCCTCCAACACCGAACCGCTCCTTCGCCTCAACGTCGAGGCCCCCACGCGGGCCGAGGTGGAGGATCTCGTCGCCGAGATCCTCGCCGTCATCCGCGCCTGAGCACCCGCTTGAGGTCGCGCTTGAGGCGCTCCCGCGGCCCGGCCGGGTAGATCTCCTTGGCCAGGGCCGTCGCCGCTTCCCGACGCCCCGTCGCATCCGCCACGCCCTCCCCGGGCCGGGTCGGCTCCTCCAGCGTGGTCACCGGCCAGCCGGACCCCACCGAGGAGTGCTTCACCTCGTAGTAGTCGCCGTCGTGGGCGGAGACGGCGATCCCGCGCGCCCCGCGGGCCGCCGCGATGAGATGCGGGTGGAAGCGGGTGGAGATCCACGTCTGCCCCGCCCGCGCCGGCAGGCCGTGCGCCCACAGTTCGTCGAAGGCGACGAAACGCGCGCCCTCCATGAGTTCCGGGTCGAGACGGCACATGGCGTCCCACACCACCCAGTCGCCGCCCGGGATGCACTCGATGAAGGCGAGGTCATCGCCCGTCGTGCTCCACTCGCGCAGCTGTCGGACGATCCGCTGCGCCAGCTCCTCGACGGGGATACCCAGCAGGTCCGACTGCGCGGCCACCACCGTGCCACGCAGGCGGGCGTCCTCCGGCCCGTGGCCGAGGCCGTTGGCGGCCAGGGGATCGGCGGCGGCCAGCCAGGAATCGTCCTGACCGGCCTGCGCCGGCGCGAACTCCAGGGAGGGGGTGTCGCGGACGGTGACGGTGTCGAACAGTGACCACCAGTGCTCCAGCTCCCCGGCTATGGCGTGCCCCGGGTGCAGACCCTGGCCGGTGGCCACCCGCCGCGCGCCCTCCCGGCCGATCGAGGCGGCCGCGGCGATGACCCGGATGTGCTGCGGCCACAGGTCCGTCACCCAACCGCCGCCCAGGACGTGCACCACGTCCGCCGACTTCGCCAGGTTGAGCCCCGTGATGAGGCGGGGGCTGCGGGTCGGATCGGCGACGGCGGTCGCCACGTCGGCGGCGGTCTCGCACTCGTTGACCAGCCGCCACAGCGTGTCGGTGACGGTGAGGTCCGGGTGCATGTTGTGGTGCAGCACGGCGGCGACACCGGGGGAGTGGCAGTCGAGGATGACACGGGCACGGGGGCGTCGATAAGCGATGTCCCGCAGCCACGCGGAGACGATGAACTCATCGCCGAAGTTGGGGTGCCCGGCGGGGGCGATCAGGTAGATGACGTCCGACATGCCCCCATGGTGGCACACAGGGTGCTCACAGAGCATGGGCACTATCCTGGACCGCATGGATCACAGCTCTCTCGACGCCTACCTCGACGGCTCCACCTACAAGCGGGAGACGGTGAAGTTCTACGACGTCGCCCACGAAGGAGCCCAGGTGAGGGCCATCGCGGGGGTGATCCCCCAGCTCGAGGGGCTGTACCGGCTGCAACCACGCAGTCTCGTGGTGGTGGCGACCGACCAGGTGGCCGCGGCCGCCGCCCGCTTCGTCGTCCGCATGCGCTCGCCGCTGCGGGTGCCGGTCGTCCTCACCGATGCGCTGCCGTCGTACGTCGGCGCCCTCGACATCGTCATGGTGGTCGGGGACCGGGCCGACGACCCGGAGGCCTCCCAGGGCCTCATCGCCGCCGATCGACGCGGTGCCACCACCGTGCTCGTCGGCCCACCCCGCGGCCCTGTCCTCGAGGACGCCCCCTCCGGCACCGTCGTCGTCCCCGCCCTGCCCACCGTGTTCGGGGCATCGCCCGCGCGCTCGATCATCGCCGTCGGTACCGTGCTCGACCTCCTCGAGGAGGATCCGGGCCTGGTCACGCAGCGCCTCGACGAGATCGCCGGCGTCGTCGACGAGGAACTCGAGCAGCTCTCACCCGAGCGGGACGTGGTGGTCAACCCCGGCCGCCAACTGCGCGAATTCGGCGAGCTGGCGCGCGTGCTGCACACCGGCCGCTCCCGCCACGGTTTCGCCATCGCCGAGCTCATGTCCGTCCTGTGGTCCCTCAAGGGCCTGCCCTCCGGCGTGGCCGCGATGGACGAGCTGGAGATCGCGCCGCAGGCCCCGGCCCGGGACCTGTTCCACGACCCACTCCTGGACGGCCCACTTGATTTGGTACCCTTGAGGACTGTTGTCTGGGCAGAAGATCCGGACGTGGCCGCCACGCTGCCCGACGCCCTCGCCGTCAACTGCGAAACCCCCGGCATCGGGCCGCTGGCTGCTGCCCTGCAGCTGATCACGCGCGGACTGGCAGCCACCACGTACGACCTGCCCGAAGCACCAACTGAGGACTACTGAATGCAGAAACTCACCGGCACTCCCCGGAGTTACCCTTGGGGTTCCCGAACGCTCATCCCCGAGCTGCGTGGAGAGCCGACCCCGTCCTCCCACCCGGAGGCCGAGGTGTGGTTCGGTGCCCATCCGGTCGGTTCCTCGCTTATCGACGACCGCCCCCTCACCGACATCATCGCCGAGGACCCCACCGCGGCCCTCGGCGAGCGCGTCCGCACCGAGTTCGGCGACGGACTGCCCTTCCTGCTCAAGCTGCTCGGGGCCGCCGAGCCGCTCTCCCTGCAGGCCCACCCCTCGGCCGAGCAGGCCCGCGAAGGCTACGAGCGGGAGAACGCCCAGCGCATTCCCCTCAACGCCCCCAACCGCAACTACCCGGACCCCTCCCACAAGCCGGAACTCATCGTCGCGCTCACCGACTTCCACGCCATGGTGGGCTTCCGCCCCCTGGACCAGACCCGCGAGCTCTTCGCCGCGCTGCACTGCCCGGAACTCGACCGCTACCTGACGATCCTCGACCCCCGCTCCGAGGAGGACAGCCTCCGCGGCCTGTTCACCACGTGGATCACCATCCCGTCAGCCGCCCGGACCGCGCTCATCGACGCCGTCGTCGACGCCGCCCGCTCCGAGCTCGACCGCGGCGACTGGATCTCCGACGTCCTGCGCACCGTCCTCGAACTGCAGGACCGCTACCCCGGCGACATCGGTGTGCTCGGCGCGCTGCTGCTCAACCACCTGGTGCTCGCGCCGGGCGAGGCGCTCTACCTCGACGCCGGCCACCTGCACGCCTACGTCTCCGGGCTGGGTGTCGAGGTCATGGCCAACTCCGACAACGTCCTCCGCGGCGGCCTGACCTCCAAGTACGTCGACGTGCCCGAACTGGTGCGCATCCTGCGTTTCAACTCCGTCAGCGACCCGGTGGTCACCTGCGTCGACGGCGAGTACGAGGTGCCGGCCCGCGAGTTCCGCCTCCACAGCTGGGACCTCGCGCCCGCCGAGGCGTTCACCTTCTCCCACGACGGTCCCGCCATCGCCCTGTGCACCGCCGGTGAGGTGCAGCTGGGCAACCTCGGGCTGCGCCCCGGCGAAGCGGCCTGGATCCCGGCGTCCGACCCCACCTGGGAGGTCTCGTCCACCGAGGGTGGGCAGCTGTTCATCGCCTGTACCTGAGGGGCGGCAAAATAAACCGCGAAGCCTCCTTTCCAGCGACGGAAAGGAGGCTTCGCGGTTTACTCTGCCGCTCTAGGAGCTGAACGGAAACCACCGGGCCGGGTTCCACCAATCGGAGCGGTCCTGGGTGACCGTGGCCTGCTGGACCTCCGGCTGCTGGACCGGCGGGGCGTCCTCGGTGGGCCCGGTGTTCTCGTTGGGCTCGGTCTGTCCACCGGTCTCGGTCGGTTCCGCGGGGACCGACGGCTCAGGCTCGGCCGGTTCGGTCGGCTCCGTCGGCTCCGTCGGCTCGGTCGGCTCCGTCGGCACGGTGGGCTCCGTCGGCTCGCCCGGCTGGGTCGGGGCCTCGGTGGTTCCGGTGTCCGTGTCGTCGGGTGCGGTCTCGCCGGTCGGGGAGGTGGTGGGCGAGGCCGGGGCCTGCACTGCGGTGGGCTCCGCGGGCGCCGGGTCAGCGGCGGTGGTGGGGCGGACGTTCTCCGGGCGGTACACGGTCGTCGGGGCGATGGAGCTGGGCACGGCCTGGACGATGGCGTGGGGCGCGAGGAAGGGGTCGTCGGCAAGCGGGGGTGTGGGGGCCTGTGCGGCGGCCTCGGTGGTCATTTCGGGGTCGTCCGAGGGGGTGGTGACCTGCGGCAATTCCGTCTGCTCCGAAATTGTGGCTACCTCAGGGGTCTGCGTGGCAATATCAGAGGCGGAAGGGGTCGTGGGCGTGCTGGCCTGCCACACTCCGTATCCGACAGCGGCGGCGGCGAGCAGGCCGGCGACGATGAAGAGGTAGACGCGACGCGTTTCTGCTTTCACCTTGCCCAGTCCTTCCAAGACTTATCGATAACAACTCGGTAACAACATAGCAGACGGATAAGTAGGACACGACTAGTTTTGCGGACCTCATGTCCACCAAAGGGGACACCGCACCCGTATCAGAGAGGAAAATAACACCATGAGCACCTGGGATGTCGCCATCTTCAATGAGGACGACAACATCGACTTCCTCGATGAGCTCAACGATCTCGACGAGGACGACGTGGTGGAGGCCGTGCGTGACGCCTGCCTGCTCGTTCTCAAGCAGCCCAACGTCTCCGAGGTGGAGCGCCTCAACGGCCTGGCCGCGGCCACCATCGCCGCGATCTGGGCCGGCGCGCCGTTCTCCGCCGGTGACGTGGCGGACAGCCACCCGTTCATCCGCGAACTCATCGGCTCCGGTGACGAGGCACTCAACGAGGCCGCCGCCGAGCTGCTCGAGTCGGTCGAGGCGGACGAGGACGTCGAGGCCTTCACCGAGGCACTGTCCTAGATGATCATCGCCATCGAGGGGATTGACGGAGCCGGCAAGAACACCCTGGTCCGCTCCATCCGTGAGCGGGTCGACGCCGACGTCCTGGCGTTCCCGCGTTACGACGTCTCCGCGCCCGCCCAGCTGGTGCAGGAGGCCCTGCACGGCCGGATGGGCGATCTCACCGACTCGGCCTACGCCATGGCCACCCTGTTCGCCCTGGACCGCCACGGTGCCCGCGGGCAGCTCGAGCCGTACCTCGACTCCGACCGCATCATCCTGCTCGACCGTTACGTCGCCTCCAACGCCGCCTACTCCGCGGCCCGGCTGCGCGACGACGCCGTCATGGACTGGGTCCACGATCTCGAGTTCGGCCGTCTCGGCCTGCCGCGCCCTGACCTGCAGGTGCTGCTGGCCACGGAACCGGACACAGCGTCGCAACGGGCGCAGTCCCGCGAGCAGTCGGACGCGTCCCGGGAGCGTGACCGCTACGAACGCGACGCGGGTCTGCAGCAGCGGACCTATGATGCGTATCTGAGGCTGGCCGGGCAGGGCTGGGCGGGTCGCTGGCTAGTGACCACTGACTCGGACGTAATATTGCAAGAGATCGCGAACATTACTCAAGGACTGTGATTTTCCATGGCGCCCAAGATTCTGGTTGTCGACGACGATCCGTCGATCTCCGACATGCTCACCCTGGTCCTGGAGACCGAGGGGTTTGATCCTGTCCCGGTCATGGACGGCAACGAGGCGGTGCCCGCTTTCCGCGAGCACCAGCCCGACCTCATCCTCCTGGACCTCATGCTCCCGGGCATGAACGGCGTGGACATCTGCCGCGCCATCCGCCAGGAGTCGAGCGTGCCGATCGTCATGCTCACCGCCAAGACCGACACCGTCGACGTGGTGCTCGGCCTGGAGACGGGCGCCGACGACTACATCACCAAGCCCTTCAAGCCGAAGGAGCTCATCGCCCGCATCCGGGCGCGCCTGCGCCGCACCGACTCCGAGCCCACCGAGATCCTCGAGGTCGGCGACCTGACGATTGACGTCCCGGAGCACACCGTCAAGCGCGGCAACGAGGAGATCTCGCTGACCCCGCTGGAGTTCGACCTGCTCCTGGAGATGGCCCGCAAGCCGCGCCAGGTGCACACCCGCGAGGAGCTGCTGGAGAACGTGTGGGGTTACCGCCACGCGTCCGACACCCGCCTGGTCAACGTCCACGTGCAGCGTCTGCGCGCCAAGATCGAGAAGGATCCCGAGAACCCGCAGATCGTGCTCACGGTGCGGGGCGTGGGATACAAGACCGGTCTGGCCGAATAGGGGAGAGCACCCATACTTTCGACGATCGCCGCCTACTTCAACCGAGCGTATGACCGCGTCAGCGAGATGTGGCGGACCTCGCTCCAGGTCCGGGTCATCGGCTCGATCTTCGTCGCGTCCGCGGTCGTCATGTTCATCCTCGGGATGGCGCTCATCTCGGTGGTGACGTCGCGTCTCGTCGACGCGAAGTACGACATCGCCAACTCGGAGATCAACCGTGTCCGCGCGGCCGTGGAGCAGCAGATCGACGCCACGTCAGCGACCTCGACCCTGCAGGTGCGGCTCAACTCGGCGCGTGCCTCGCTGACGCAGCGCGCGGACCAGACCGGTGCGTCGGCGGTGTACGAGCCGGTGCTCGTCGTCACGCAGCAGGACGGCACCACGGTGACCTCCCCGGAGGGCTACCGCATCCCGGAGAAGCTGCGTCGTTTCGTCTCGGAGGACCAGGTGTCCTACCAGTTCGCCACCATCGACCGGGCGGACGGTTCGGCGTACAACGCCATGGTCATCGGCACCCCGACGGATTCGGACATCCCGGACCTGCAGGTGTACCTGGTCATGTCGATGGAGTCGGACGAGTCGACCCTGGCGCTGCTGCGGGGCCTGTTGTCCGCCGCCGGCGTGGTGGTGGTCGTGCTGCTGGTGGGCATCGCCTGGCTGGCGACGCAGCAGGTCACCGCGCCCGTGCGTTCCGCCTCCCGCATCGCGCAGCGCCTGGCTGCCGGCCACCTGCGGGAGCGCATGATCGTCGACGGCGAGGACGAGATGGCGCGCCTGGCGCTGTCCTTCAACGACATGGCCGAGAAGCTGTCCAAGCAGATTCACCAGCTCGAGGAGTACGGCAATCTGCAGCGCCAGTTCACCTCGGACGTCTCGCACGAGCTGCGCACCCCGCTGACGACGGTGCGCATGGCGGCGGACATGATCGCCTCCGATCCGGACAGCCTCGAGCCGCACACGCGCCGCGCCTCCGAGCTGATGATCCGCGAGCTCGACCGTTTCGAGGAGCTGCTGGCGGATCTGCTCGAGATCTCGCGTCACGACGCCGGCGTCGCCGACCTCTCCGAGGCGCGTATCGACGTCCGCTCGTGCATCACCTCCGCCTGGGAGCAGACCCGCCACATCGCCGAGAAGCTCGACGTCGACGTCCGCTTCGACACCCCGGAGGAGCCGGTCATGATCACCGGCGACTCCCGCCGCATCGAGCGCGTCCTGCGCAACCTCATCGCCAACGCCATCGACCACTCGGAGGGCAACCCCGTCGAGGTGGCCCTCGCCGCCAACGACGACGCCGTCGCCATCACGGTCACCGATCACGGTGTGGGCCTCAAGCCGGGCCAGGAGGAGCTGGTGTTCAACCGCTTCTGGCGGGCCGACGCCTCCCGCCGCCGTCACTCCGGCGGCACCGGCCTGGGCCTGGCCATCGCCCGCGAGGACGTGGTCCTGCACGGCGGTCAGCTCGACGCGTCCGGCACCATCGGCGTCGGGTCCCAGTTCCGCATGGTCCTGCCGCGCGAACCCCGCCAGCCGGTCACGAACAGCCCCCTGGAACTGGAGGCTCCGACGTCATGACACGCTTCCCCCGACTCCGCGCCCTCGCGGCCGTCGCCGCCTCCGCGGCCCTCGTCACCGGCTGCACGACCCTGCCCAACAACACCGAGCCGCAGGCCATCCGCTCCTTCGAGCCGCAGATCGAGGAGGACTCGGACCTGGGCCCGCAGCCCGGCCGGGAGCCCGACCTGCTCCTGCGCGACTTCTACACCGCCAGCGCGCACCCGACCCAGGACTATCAGGTGGCCCGGTCCTATCTGGCGAAGGACACCGCCCAGCAGTGGGACCCGCACGAGTCGATCCTGGTGGTCAACCGCATCGACCTCGTCACCGCCGCCGGGTCGACCAGTGAGCAGCGCACGTTCAATGTCCGTGGTGCCGTGGTCGGCCGGATCGCCGCCGGTGGTGCCTACGAGCCGGAGCACGGGGTGTACGAGGCCACGATCGAGATGGTCCGCACCAACGGGGAGTGGCGCATCGAGTCCCTACCCTCCGGCGTGGTGCTCGAGCGCACCGAGCTGCGCAACCAGTTCCAGCCGCAGCGCCTGTTCTTCTTCGACCCCACCGGCCAGGTGCTCGTCTCGGACCGGCGGTGGATCTACTCCGGTCACCAGTCCCTCGACAGTGCCCTGGTGACCCTCCTCGTCGAGGGACCCTCGCCCTCCCTGGAGCCGGGTGTGCGGGACGTGCTGCCGCGGGAGGCGACGTTCGCGGGCGTGGTCGACGGTACCTACCACTTCACCGGTTTCGCGGACGCGGACTCCGATGCCCGGCTGCTCTTCGCCGCCCAGCTGGTGTGGACGCTGGCGGTGGCGAACGTGCCCGAGCCCTACTCCGTCGTCGTCGACGGCGAGGCCCTGGCCCCGGGGTACGAGACCCTGAGCACCGACGACGTCGCCGAGTTCAATCCGCGGGTCAACGCGACCGCGCCGGTGCCGCTCTACGCGCTCACCGACGGCGTGGTCAGCCGTGTCGCCTCCAACCAGGTCACCGCGGTGGAGGGGGAGCTGGGGCAGATCGGCGGCATCGAGTCCGTCGACATCTCCGGCGAGGGCAACGCCGCCGTCGTCCGCCGGGAGGGGGACGAGTCGGTCCTGCTCACCGGGCTCGTCGACGGCGACCTCACCGAGGTCCTGCGCGCCGACACCATCTCCCGCCCCACCTTCGAGGTCGACGCCAACAACCAGTGGGTCGTCGTCGACGGGGAGCGGATCGTCCGCGTCGTGCAGTCCGGCCCGACGGGCGAGGTCAGCGAGGCGGAGGTCGGCACGGAGGGGCTCACCGCGCAGGGCGAGATCTCGGTCATCCGCCTGTCGAAATCGGGTGCCCGCGTCGCGATGATCATCGACGGCCGCGTCCACGTCGGCGTCGTCGAGCGGCCCGGGCCGGCCGAGCGGCGGATCGTCAACATCCGTGAACTCGCGCCGCAGCTCGGAGGTACCGCCCTGTCGCTCGACTGGCAGCCCGACGGCTCCCTCCTCGTCGGCACATCCACCCCGGAGACCCCGGTGTGGCGCGTCGAGCAGGACGGCTCCGCGGCAACATCCCTGCCCTCGGGCAACATCACCGCCCCCGTCGTGGCGGTGGCGGCGACCCCGTCCATGCTCTACCTCACGGACGCGCAGGCCACCCTCCAGCTGCCCACCACCGGCGGCGACAGCGTCTTCTGGCGCGAGGTGTCCGGGCTGCAGGGCCAGCGCGCGGCTCCGGTGGCCGCCAACTGACATGGATCTCCTCCTCCCGCGGCGCTGCGCCGGGTGCGGCGCCCCGGGCGAGCACGTGTGCGCCCGCTGCCGGGAGGTGCTGCGCAGCCCGCCGCGGCGTATCCACACCCGCGTCGACCCGCACGTGCCGGTGTGGTCCTTCGGCCCCTACGCCGACACCCACCGCCGCGTCGTCCTGGCCATGAAGGAGCACCGGAACCTGGCGGTCCGCCGCCATCTCGGGGCGGTGCTCGCCGCCGGCATCCGCCATCTCCAGGCCCGGGGAGAGCTTATCGACGCCCCCGTCCTCGTCCCCGCCCCCACCCGCGGCCGCAACGCGCGGCTGCGCGGCGGCGACCCCGTCGCCGCCGTGTGCCGGGCGAGCGGGTGGCCGGTCGTCGACGCACTGCGCCACGGTGACCGGGTCGCGGACCAGGTGGGACTGGGCGTCGAGAAGCGGCGGGAGAACCTCGCCGGAGCGGTGCAGATTCAGCGCCTACCCGGCGCTCCGGTGCTGCTCATCGACGATGTCGCGACCACCGGAGCGACGCTCGCGGCCAGCTCAGAGGTGCTTTTCGCGGCCGGGTGCACGGTCGTCGGGGCAATTGTGATCTGTCACGCATGAAACGCAGGGGGTGATGGCCGCCCGGTTATGACCAGATGTACGATGGGGGTTACTGAAGTTGTCCCACCACTAGTAGGGAGGAAGCAGATGACATCACCTGCTGAGAACACCGATGTCCTGAGCCCCGAGGCACAGGTCACCATCACGGGCCGCAACGTTGAGGTGCCGGAGCACTTTGCCGAGCGCGTCAACACCAAGCTCGCCAAGATCGAGCGGCTCGACCCGACCCTGACCTTCTTCCACGTGGAACTCCAGCACGAGCCGAACCCGCGTCGTGAGTCGGAGTCCGACCGTATCCAGATCACCGCCACCGGCAAGGGCCACCTGGCACGCGCCGAGGCCAAGGAGGACAGCTTCTACGCCGCGCTGGAGACTGCTCTGGCCAAGATGGAGCGTTCCCTGCGCAAGGTCAAGGCACGTCGTTCCATCTCGCGCTCCGGCCACCGCGCCCCCACCTCGACCGGCGTCGCCGCCGCCGAGATGGTCGCTGAGGCACAGAAGGCCCGCGAGGAGAACCAGTACGACGTCGACCCGTACGCCGATTCCGTCAAGGACGTCGTCCCGGGCCAGGTCGTCCGTACCAAGGAACACACCGCCACCCCGATGAGCGTGGACAACGCCCTGTCGGAGATGGAGCTCGTCGGCCACGACTTCTACCTCTTCATCAACGAGGAGAACAACCGTCCGTCCGTGGTGTACCGCCGCCACGCCTTCGACTACGGTCTGATCTCCCTGGCGGAGGAAGAGAAGTAGTTCTCACCGCCTGACCCCTGCCACGCCGTCGTCCCCAGCCCGGGGGCGGCGGCGTCGGCGTTGTTGCGTACAATGACCCGGAAGAAACTAGTTTCCATCTCACCCTGAAGGACGACTGCACGTGTTCGGACTGTCCAAGCTGCTTCGCGCCGGTGAAGGGCGCACCGTCAAGCGTCTCAACAAGATGGCTGAGCAGGTGCTCTCTCTCGACGACGAGTTCTCCGCACTCAGCGATGAAGAACTGAAGGGGAAGACGGACGAGTTCCGGACCCGCCTGGCGGACGGTGAGACCCTCGACGACATCTTCCTCGAGGCCTTCGCCACCGCCCGCGAAGCCGCCTGGCGCGTCCTCGGCCAGAAGCCCTACCACGTCCAGGTCATGGGCGGTGCCGCCCTCCACTTCGGCAACGTCGCCGAGATGAAGACCGGTGAGGGCAAGACCCTGACCTCCGTGCTGCCCGCCTACCTCAACGCCCTCGAGGGCAAGGGCGTGCACATCGTCACGGTCAACGACTACCTGGCCAAGCGTGACGCCGAGATGATGGGTCGTGTCCACCGCTACCTCGGCCTCGAGGTCGGCGTCATCCTCTCCGAGATGCAGCCCGACCAGCGCCGCAAGGCCTACGCCGCCGACATCACCTACGGCACCAACAACGAGCTCGGCTTCGACTACCTGCGCGACAACATGGCCCGCTCCCTGGCGGATCTCGTCCAGCGTGGCCACCACTACGCCATCGTCGATGAGGTCGACTCGATCCTCATCGACGAGGCCCGTACCCCGCTCATCATCTCCGGCCCCGTCGACGGCTCCTCGCAGTTCTACAACGTCTTCGCCCAGCTCGCCCCGCGCATGAAGGAGGGCATCCACTACGAGGTGGACCACCGCAAGCGCACCGTCGGCGTACTCGAGGACGGCGTCGGCTACGTCGAGGACCAGCTGGGCATCGACAACCTCTACGCCCCGGAACACTCCACCCTGGTCAGCTACCTCAACAACGCCCTCAAGGCGAAGGAGCTGTTCACCCGCGACAAGGACTACATCGTCCGCAACGGTGAGGTCATGATCGTCGACGCCTTCACCGGCCGCGTCCTCGGTGGCCGCCGCTACAACGAGGGCATGCACCAGGCCATCGAGGCCAAGGAGCAGGTCGAGATCAAGAACGAGAACCAGACCCTGGCGACCGTCACCCTGCAGAACTACTTCCGCCTCTACGACAAGCTGGCCGGCATGACCGGTACCGCCGAGACCGAGGCCGCCGAGCTCCACCAGATCTACAAGCTCGACGTCGTCCCGATCCCGACGAACCGCCCCAACATCCGCGAGGACCTCACCGACCGCGTCTACAAGACGCAGGAGGCCAAGTTCGCCGCCGTCGCCGACGACATCGCCGAGCGTGTCGCCAACGGCCAGCCCGTCCTCGTGGGCACCACCTCCGTCGAGCGCTCCGAGTACCTCTCCGAACTGCTCCAGCGCCGCGGCATCGCCCACAAGGTCCTCAACGCGAAGTACCACGAGCAGGAGGGCCAGATCGTCGCCCAGGCCGGCCTGCCCGGCGCCGTCACCGTCTCCACCAACATGGCCGGCCGCGGCACCGACATCGTCCTCGGCGGCAACCCCGAGGTCATCCTCGACATCAAGCTGCGCGAACGCGGCCTCGACCCCTTCGAGGACGAGGAGGCCTACCAGGCCGCCTGGGACGAGGAGCTCCCGCGCGCCCGCGCCCGAGCCGCCGAACTGGGCGACAAGGTCCGCGAGGCCGGCGGCCTCTACGTCCTGGGCACCGAGCGCCACGAGTCCCGCCGCATCGACAACCAGCTGCGTGGCCGTTCCGCCCGTCAGGGTGACCCGGGCACCACCCGCTTCTACCTCTCCATGCGCGACGACCTCATGGTCCGCTTCGTCGGCCAGACCATGGAGAACATGATGAACCGCCTCAACGTCCCGGACGACGTCCCGATCGAGGCGAAGATGGTCACCAACTCCATCAAGGGTGCCCAGGCGCAGGTGGAGAACCAGAACTTCGAGATGCGCAAGAACGTCCTCAAGTACGACGAGGTGCTCAACGAGCAGCGCAAGGTCATCTACGCCGAGCGCCGCGAGATCCTCGAGTCCAAGGACATCCAGCAGTACATCCGCAAAATGATCGACGAGACCATCTCCGCCTACGTCGACGGCGCCACCGCCGTCGGCTACGTCGAGGACTGGGACCTGGACCAGCTGTGGAACGCCCTCGAGTCGCTCTACGGCCCAACCTTCACCTGGCAGTCCCTCCTCGACCAGAACGGTGGCGAGGTCTCCGCCGAGCAGCTGCGCGAGGCCCTCGTCGCCGACGCCAACGCCCAGTACGACGAGCTCGAGGCCAACGTCTCCGCCATCGGCGGCGAGGCCCAGATGCGCAACATCGAGCGCATGGTCATCCTGCCGGTCATCGACACCAAGTGGCGTGAGCACCTCTACGAGATGGACTACCTCAAGGAGGGCATCGGCCTCCGCGCCATGGCCCAGCGCGACCCGCTGGTCGAGTACCAGAAGGAAGGCGGCGACATGTTCAACGGCATGAAGGAGGGCATCAAGGAGGACACGGTGCGCAACCTGTTCATGCTCCGCAAGCAGTTCGCCCCGCAGGAGACCCCGGAGACCACCGAGGTGTAACTCCTACGCCGACAGGCCCGCGGTTTGGCCATTTCCGGGGTGTTTGAACACCCCATAAGTGGCCAAACTGCGGGCCTTCAGGCCTGCTCAGGCCCAGGCGGCCAGAGTGCGCTTGTCCAGCTGCGCGCGGAACTGCTGTGTGGTGGTGGGCAGGAGCTCGTCGGTGGACCAGTCAAGGATCACGCCGTAGTGGCGGATGAGGTCGAGCTGATCGAGTTCGCCGTTACGGTAGCGCTGGGCGACGGCCTCCGGGTCCTCCGAGAGCTTGCCGACGCGGGAAAGACGCTGCTCCTCCCGGAGCTCGACCGTGGCTGCGTCGTCGAGCTCGTACTCGTCGATCTCGGGGTCGATCGCCCGGATGACGACACCGTAATCCTTGGCTGCCCGGCTGACGGAGACGTAACCGTCGATGGCGTCCTCGAGGACCTCAGCGGGATCACGCTCGCGCGGATCACCGTAGCCGCCTCCGCCGGCGCTGGGGCGTTCGAAGGCGTCGCCCGGGCCGACTTCCACGTTGGAGAACAGGGCCCCGAGGTACTGCTCATCCTCACTGTTGCGGTTCAGCCACACACCCTGGGGAATGGAGGGCAGACCTCCTTCGATGCCCCAGGTGACGGAGCGGGAACGGTCACAGCAGTAGCTCATGACGGTGTCGGCGCAGTCGGTGAGGACACCTCCCTTGGACACACCCAGCCCGCCGCGGTATTTGCCCGGGCCCGCTGAATCGGTGATCAACGTGTGATGACTGGTGATGACGGGGGATCCTCAGCGCCGTGCACGCGGAACTCGGCCGCCAGCGCAACCGCAGCCGTGAACTGCTGCTCGATATGCAGGGCAGGCTCAACGCGGCGGCGACGGAGGGCGGCCTCGAACGGCTCATGGAGGAGGGGGCACGCTGCCTGGGGGCGCATCTCATGATCGCCGACAACGACGGGCGGTGGTTGGCCCGGGCCCGCGCGCAGCGTCAGCCGGACCTCGACCTGGACGAAGTGCAGGAGGTACTGCTCAGTCGGGGATTCGGCGTCGTCACCCGGGTCGGCGAGTTCACCGTCATCGTCCACCGCATGGGGGACGAGGGGGAACGTGCCCACGCCCTCATCGCCGCGTCGGTGGACAGAATCAGTGTCAACGCCCGTGCACTTCTCCGTCACTGTGCAGGCCTGGCGGAGATCATCGTGCAGCGCCCCGATGCTTATCGACGTACCCACCAGGAACTCAACTCCCTGGCTCTGGCGATCAAGTTGGGCATCACGCAGACCGATGCCGCCATGTCGGAGGTGTTCCACAGCGTCCGTGACTCGCGGGGCCTCATTCGCCCCGTGCTCCTGACCTCGGAGAACGCCCGCCTGGTCGAACGCGCGCTCACCTCCCTGGATTCCGAACTGCGGCGTCGCGGCCGCATCCTGTTCTCCCTGCGTCTCGACGATGGCTCGGTCCTCGTCCTCTTCCGCGGAGACCGCACAGTCGCCGAGGTGATGCAGCTTCTCGAGGGATCGCGCCGGGGTATGCGCATCGCCCTCGGCGCCACCCTCTCCTGGGAGGACCTGGGTGGGGAGATGATCGCCGAGCTCCGCCGGGTTGTCCTGGGGTTGCAGGAGGGGCAGTACGCCGGCCCGGACGCGCACGCCCTCGGTTGGATCGACGGGGAGGAGGTGCAGCTCGCCCTGTCCCGCCGCGCACGCGAGACCTGGGACAAGCTCCGCCCGCACCCCGACCTGGTGCAGACCCTCGGGTCCTACCTGCGCAACTCCGGCAACCTCAGTCGCACGGCGGATGAACTGCGGGCCCACCGGCACACCGTGCGGAAAAGGCTGACGACCATCGAGGAACTCATCGAGGTGGATCTCGCGGATCCGGTGGTGGCGGCGGAACTGCTCATCGTGGCGGTCGCACTGCGGCGAGCGGATTGAGAGCTGACCTCGCAGTTTGGCCACTTCCGGGGTGTTCAAACACCCCATAAGTGGCCAAACCGCGGGCCTGTGGGGTTTGCGGGCTGTGGGGTTACAGCACCCGGAAACTCGCCAACCGGGTGCCTTCGACCCGCCCGGTGAAGGCGTAGGCGCGGCCGCCGGAGACGGCGGTGCCGAAGAACTCCCCACCGGGGCGCAGGTGCAGGGTGTCGACCCGCACCGCGCCGCGCACGCCCCGGCGTTGGCGCGCGGCGACGTGGAGGCGTACCGGCCCGGCGAAGCGCTCGGGCGGGAGGTGTCCGACGGGGCGCATCCCGAAGGATGCCTCGAGGGCGATGCGGGCGAGGGCCTCAGCGCGGCGCTGCGCCCCGGAATCCGGGGTCTGTGGGTGGGGTGGGGGAGGGGTGGCGTCGATAAGCGGGGGTGCGGGCGTGAGCACCTTGAGGTGGGTGAGGCCGGGGACGGGGGACAACATGGCTGCTCCAGTGGGTCACCGGGGACAGACGCAGGGTGGGCTGGGTATCATTGTGGCACGCAGAGAGCGAATTGACATGAGGGAGCAGCGAGTGCGTGGACTGATCGTGGACTTTGTCGGAGTGCTGGACGGCCCGGAGGAGGATCAGCGTCGCTGGCGCGAGCTGTTCGCCGCGGCGAAGGCCAACGGGGTGTCCACCGCGATCCTCTCCAACGATCCGGGCGGCCCGGGCGCGGAGCACATCCGCGAGTGGGAGTACAAGGGCATCGTCGACGCCGTGGTTCTCTCCGGTGAGGTCGGCGCGGAGAAGCCGGAGGCCGAGGCCTTCGCCGCCGCGGCCGCCGCAATCGATCTGCCGATGAACGACTGTGTGCATGTCGACGACTCGATCCTCAATGTCCGTGGTGCCGTCGAGGCGGGCCTGGTGGGCGTGCTGTACCAGGTGTTCGATCGGGCGGTCATCGAGATCTGCTCGATCTTCGACATCGAGGGCGAGTTCTGAGGTGCGCGTCTACCTGCCGGCGACGTTCGCCATGCTCACCACCCTGCATGAGACGGGGACGATGTCCGCACGCTCCGGGTGGGGTTTCGCGGCCACGCCGGCGCTGCTGGAGTTCTACACCTCCGGTGATGAGGACGAGATCGGCTACGCGGCGTTCCTCGACGCTGCGGAGGCGTCCCTGCGGCTGCTGGCCATCGGTGATGAGGAGACGTTCCCGCACCGGCGTGTCGTCGTGTCCGTCGATGTCGCGGACGAGGTGGTGACGCTGGCCCCGGAGAACGGGGAGTCCGTGGTGTCGCTCAATCCGGCGCAGATCCGGGTGGAGGACATCGCCGCGATCCACATCGACATCGAGGAGTCGGAGGAGGCCACGAAGGCCGCCGTCGAGGTCATCGACGCCGCCGACCTGGGGGACGAGGACGCCGAGCTGACCGTCGGTGACGCGCAGGACAATTTCATGGCCTTCTATGACCCCACCGAGCTGCCTTTCCTCGTAGAGTTGCTCTGAAAGGTTTTGTCCGGCGATGGACAAGGGGGTTACGTTCGCGTAGGCTACGCTGACGTAACCCAGACTTGAAGGAGAGGCCGATGACCGAATCGCCCGATGGACTCGCACGTTTCCGCGGCATTCTGCGCCGATTCACCACACCGCTGCTGCCCGACGACTACACCGTCCTGGCCAACCCGCTGTGGTCGAAGCGCGAGCTGCGCGGCAAGATCGAGAGCGTCGAGCGCTTCCCGGACGACACCATCCACCTGGTCATCCGCCCCGGCTGGGGCGTGCCCGTCACCTTCGAGGCCGGCCAGTACATCGGCATTGGCCTGCGCGTCGACGGCCGCTACACCTGGCGCTCCTACTCCCTGACCAACACGCCGGACACCCGCGACGGCCTGTTCTCCATCACCATCCGCGCGGTGGAGAAGGGCAAGCTGTCCACCCACCTCGTCGGCACCGCACGCCCGGGCATCAACGTCCGCCTCGCCGCCCCGGCCGGTGACTTCCACCTGACGGACCCGCTGCCGGAGAAGCTGCTGTTCGTCACCGCCGGCTCCGGCGTCACCCCGGTCATCGCCATGCTCCGCAGCATGGAGGGCCGCCGCGAGGAGACCGACATCAAGGTCGTCCACTCGGTGCGCAACCGCTCCGACCTCATCTTCGAGGACGTCCTCAACGACTACGACGCCCACATCCAGGTCACCTCCGAGGACGGCCGCGTCTCCCCGGCCGTGCTGGAGGAGCTCGTCCCGGACTTCCGGGAGCGCGTCGTCTACGCCTGCGGCCCGGCCACCATGCTCGACGAGCTCGAGTCCTGGGCCTCCGACCACGACCTGGAGATCCGCGTCGAGCGCTTCACCCTCGACCGCGCCTCCGACGCCAAGGGCGGCACCATCACCTTCGCCAAGCGCGGCATCGAGACCACCGTCGACGGCGCGACCACCATCCTCGAGGCGGGTGAGGCCGCGGGCGTCCAGATGCCCTTCGGCTGCCGCATGGGCATCTGCCAGACCTGCGTCCGAGAGCTTGTCGACGGCCACGTGCACGACCTGCGCACCGGCGACACCAAGGAGCCCGGCTCCCGCATCCGTACCTGCGTCGGCGTGGCCGCCGGCGACGTCACCATCGACGCTTAGGAGACCCCACCATGGCTATCGACAACATCAAGGCATACTCCCACCTCACCGACGAGGACATCCGAGAGATCGGCCGTCGCCTCGACGCCATCAAGGAGGAGTTCGAGGCGGACCTCGGCGAGAAGGACGTCCGCTACATCAAGAGCCTCATCCGCACCCAGCGCTACATCGAGATCGCCGGCCGCGGTGCCCTCATCTTCTCCGGCTACCGCCCGGCCTGGCTGGCCGGCGTCGCACTGCTGTCGCTGTCCAAGATCCTCGAGAACCTCGAGATCGGCCACAACGTCATGCACGGCCAGTGGGACT
>DGYFI06203__coassemble_1093_pt1 | contig 31418 bp, 30 predicted proteins | sample DGYFI06203__metabat2_high_PE_041 | metagenome-assembled genome bin DGYFI06203 | reverse complement strand
CGGCGGTATCCGTCGACCACGACGTCCAACAGGTGATGGTAGGAGTCCAGGAACTCGACGGCGCCCGGTTGGCCGAGCACGTAATCCCGGACGTCGGGATGCTGGCCGGAGTGCGGCCGCAGATTGTCCACCCAGTGAGGATTGGGCAGGAACCGGACGTCCATCACCGTGTCGGCGTCGGCGCCGACGAAATCGTTGCGACCGTGGAGGGATTCCAGCGTGACGACGCCCTCCGGGACGACGGTGTCGGAGTACCAGGGCAGACCGATGACGCGGCATCCGGCGGTCACCGCGGCGGTCATGCCGGTGAAGGAGTCCTCGAACACGAGGCAGTCCGCCGGATCCGCCCCGACGATCTCCGCGGCGCGCAGGTACATGTCCGGGGCGGGCTTCGGGCGGGGGACCTCGTCACCGGTCACCGAGTCGGAGAAGTACCGCGTGCCGACGGCCCCGATGGAGATGTCCGCCAGGGTCCGCTCGGTGTTGGTGGTCACCAGCATGGGCAGGTCGTGCCCCGACAGATCGTCGAGAAGCTCGGTGATACCCGGATTCGGTGCCAACGACGACCGCATGAGCTCGGCCATCCGTTCGTTCATGAACGCGCGGAAGCGCGGGTGATCGTCCTCGGTGACGTCGATCCCCGCGTGGGTCGCGCACACCTGGACGGTGTGGCGGAAGCTGCCGCCGATCGTGGTCTCCCGCAGTTCGGGGGTGAGGCGGCGGCCCATGAGCTCACTGAGCTCGTAAGTGAACCGCTCCCACAGGGGCTCGGTGTCGACGAGGGTGCCGTCCATGTCCCAGAAGATGGCGGCGGGGGTGGTGGTCACGGAGTTAATCGATCTCCGGCAGCTCTGCGAGAGCCTCGTCGTCCGCGCCGGTGGCGGCGGAGGCGTCATGGATCAGCTCGTTGAGTTCGGCGGTCTCCTCCGGCTCGAGGATCGCGTCGTCGTGCTTCGCGTTGAAGGCCTCGAGCTCGTCGACGGCCGCCTGGACGACCTTGACCAGCTCCTCGGCCGGCGGGTCGCTGAGCAGATCGAGGGTGTCGAGGAGGTTCTCGAGGATCGTCTTCAGGTCCGGCAGGACGGCCGGATCGAAGGGCTGGTCCCAGAACTCCCTCTCGTCCTCCTTGAGGTAGCTGCCGGTGGCGAACTCGGTCAGGTCTGCGATGAACTCGTCGACGTTGGACTGGAAATCCCTGCGGATGCTCATGTCGGTCATTGTCCCCGAAAACTCTCAGACCTGCACGCCCAGCAGGGCATCCAGGGCGTCGCGCACCAGTTCACAGGCCCCGTCCTCGGTCTCACCGCGGGCCGCCCCCGCCCACGTGTCGACGACCGCGAGGGCCCCCGGCGTGTCCAGGTCCGCGGCCAGATGGGTGCGCAGCTCCTGCACGAGCGCCTGCGCGGCGGCCAGGGAGCCGGCCTGGCGGCAGGCGGCCCGCCACGTGACCAGACGGGCCTCGGCATCGGCGAGGATCTGCTCCGACCAGTCGCGGTCTGCGCGGTAGTGGGAGGCGAAGACCCCGAGGCGGATGGCGTCGGGCTCGTGCCCCGCCGCGGTGAGTTTGTGCACGAAGACGAGGTTGCCCAGGGACTTGCTCATCTTCACCCCGTCGAGGCCGATCATGCCGGCGTGGACGTAGTGGCCGGCCATGCGGTCGACGTCCAGCGCGGCCTCGGCGTGCGCCGCGGAGAACTCGTGGTGCGGGAAGATGAGGTCACTGCCGCCGCCCTGGATGGTGAACGACGCCCCCAGGCGGTTCGTGGCGATGGCGGAGCACTCGATGTGCCAGCCCGGCCGCCCCGGCCCCCAAGGTGAATCCCAGGCGGGCTCGCCCTCCCGGTGGGCACGCCAGACGAGCGCGTCGAGCGGGTCACGCTTGCCGACGCGGTCCGGGTCCCCGCCGCGCTCGGCGAAGAACTCCTCCATGGTCGCGCGGTCGTAGTTGGACTCGTAGCCGAAGTTCTCCGTCGCCGCGATGGAGGCGTAGATGTCCGGGTGCTCGGCGTCGTCGACGATGTAGGCGGCGCCGGCGTCGAGAAGCTTCCCGACGAGCTCGACGACCTCGTCGACGGACTCGACGGCACCGATGTAGTCGCGCGGCGGGATGACGCGCAGGGCCTCCATGTCGGAGCGGAAGAGGTCGATCTGCCCGGAGCCCAGCTCGCGCCAGTCGACGCCGTCGCGCTCGGCGCGCTCGAACAGCGGATCATCGACGTCGGTGATGTTCTGCACGTAGTGGACGTCGAGCCCCTGGTCGAGCAGGAGGCGGTGGATGAGGTCGAAGGTCAGGTAGGTGGCCGCATGGCCCAGGTGGGTGGAGTCGTACGGCGTGATGCCGCAGACGTACATGCCGGCCGTGTCGGAGGCCTCGACGGGACGGACCGTGCCGTCGGCGGTGTCGTGGAGGGCGAGCGGGACGGACGGGCCGTCGACACGCGGGATGTCAGGATGGGGCCATGAACGCATGTCAACAACCTTAGCCCTAGACCGGCTGGAGCACGCCGAAGGCCAGCAGCGCCATCACGGCCAGGCCCACCGGGATGCGGTACGCGGCGAACCAGGCGAAGGAGTGGTGGGCGACGAACTTGAGCAGCCACGCGATGGAGAGGTAGCCCAGCACGAAGGTGATGAGCGTGCCGACTCCCAGCTGCAGCGCCGAGGCGGCCTGACCGGCCTGGGGGGCGAAGGCGTCGGGCAGCGAGAACAGGCCGGAGGCCAGGACCGCCGGGATCGCCAGCAGGAAGGAGAACCGGGTCGCGACCTCACGGTCGAGGTTCATGAACAGACCCGCCGAGACGGTGCCGCCGGAACGGGAGACACCCGGGATGAGCGCCAGGCACTGCGCGAAGCCCATGATGACGGCGTCCTTCATGTTGAGCTCCTCGAAGGAACGCTGCTTCTTTCCGAACTTCTCCGCGAAGATGAACACGAAGGAGAACAGCACGAGCACCGTCGCGGTGATCCACAGGTTGCGGGCACCCTCGCGGATGATGTCCTTGCCGAAGAAGCCGATGACCGCCACCGGCAGGGTGCCCACGATGACCATCCAGCCCATGCGGTAGTCGAAACCGCGGGCCTCAGGGTTGAAGAGCCCCCGGAACCAGCCGGTGAGGATCTGCCAGATTTCCTTGGCGAAGAACACCAGCACCGCCAGCTCCGTGCCCAGCTGGACGACGGCGGTGAAGGAGGCGCCCGCGTCGGCCCCGAAGAACAGCTCGGACACGATGCGCAGATGGCCGGAGGAGCTGACGGGCAGGAACTCGGTCAGGCCCTGCACGATCGACAGCACGACGACCTGCAGCCAGGACATCTGTTCGGTGGCCGCTTGCGCGGAAGCCAGGATGGTCACGTCATTCACCCGGACCACGCTACTACTACTGTGGACGGGGTGAAACAGCGATTGGTGGGTGCAAGCGGACTGCGTGTCTCGGACCTCGGTCTGGGGACGGGGACCTGGGGTGTCGGCACCGACGCCGCGGAGGCGCAGGTCATTCTGCGGATGTTCCGGGACGCCGGCGGCACACTCGTCGACTCCTCCCCCGCCTACAACGGCGGCCGTGCCCAGGAGGTCCTCGCGGCGGTGCTCGCCGACGCCGCGGTACCCCGCCACGAGATCGTCCTCTCCTCCTCCGCCGGCGTGGTGCCGGACTCCCCCGTCGGCCGCCGCGTCGACTGCTCCCGCCGGGCGCTCATGCACCAGCTCGACGAGACGCTCCGCGTGCTGGGCACCGACCACCTCGACCTGTGGTCGGTCGGTTACTGGGATGAGCGCACGCCCCCGGCGGAGGTCCTCGACACCCTCGACTGGGCCGTGCGCACCGGCCGCACCCGCTACGCCGGGGTGCGGGACTACGCGGGCTGGCAGCTGGCGGTGACGGCCTCCCCGCGGGTGGTCGCCACGCAGCACGAGTACTCCCTGCTCGCCCGCGGCATCGAGGAGGAGCTCATCCCCGCCGCCCGCCACCTGGGGGTGGGGGTCATCGCCGCAGCTCCCCTCGCGCAGGGTGTCCTCACCGGGCGTTACCGCAGCGGGCAGGCCACCGGGGTGCGCGCCGAGGTGCACGCCCGCCTGGGGTACAAGGCCCACACCGTCGTCGACGCGCTGACCACCGCGGCGGAGGGGCTGGACATCTCCCCCGCCGTCGTCGCCCTGGCCTGGGCCCGCGACCGGGCGGGGGTGGCATCGGCCGTGGTCGGGGCGTCGCACCGGGGGCAGCTGCGCGAGCTGCTCACCGTGGCGGACACCGCTCTGCCCCGGGCCATCGTCAAGGCACTGGATGATGTGTCGCGCTGATAGGCTCATTAAGCGTGAAAGCCGGACGTGTGACAGCCCTGGCGGCCCTGACCGCCTCCTCCCTCCTCCTCGTGGCCTGCAACGCGGGCCCGACCAACCCGGAGGTCCCCGACCTCGGTAATGCGGAGCCGGAGGCGTCCCCCGCCTCCACATCCCCCGCGGGTCAGGTCATCGACGTCGCCTCCGAGGTGAGCGACATGGAGGCCGCCGGCGACATCCTCGGCCTCCGCTCCGGCGGCACCCTCACCCTGGGCACGCTCGACGCGTTCGGGTCCGGGGACACCACCGAGGTCACCGTCCCCGAGGCGTGCGCGGACCTCACCGCCTCCGCCGACACTTTCGTCCTCGCCTGCGGCGACGAGGTGCTTCTTGTCGACGCCGCGTCGGGTGACATCGACACCCGCTCCGTCGCGGACACCGACGCCGCCCCCGCCGCCTCCGCGGTGCTCACCTCCAGCGGCGAGCTCGTCGTCGGATCCGCGGACGACGACCGCGTGGTGGTCTTCGCCGACGGTCAGGAGCAGGACTCCATCACCGTTGCCGGCATGACCACCCAGCTGCTGGCCGTCCCGGTGGACGGGGCCGATGACGCCGTCGTGCGCACCAACCACGAGAACACCACCATCCAGGACGTCCACTGGCGCGACGGCAAGCAGGGCGGCACCCTGCGCGTGGGCCTCGGCATCGGCCAGGCCGCCGCCGGGGAGGACGGGATCGTCCTCGCCTCCGACAACCGCGGCGGCCAGCTCGCCGTGTACACCGCCGACAGCGTCGTGCGCCTCCACCAGACCGTCCCCGTCGCCGGCAGCCCCTGGGCCGTGGCCTGGGATCCCGAGCGGGACGTCGCGTGGGTGACCACCACCGCCGACAACCGGCTCCGCGCCTTCGACCTGTCGACCGGCGTGCCGGAGGAGGTGGGGGCCGTCGACACCGTCGCCGACGCCCGCAGCATCCTCGTGCTCGCCGACGGCACCCTCGTCGTCGCCTCCGCCACCGGTGAGGGCCTGCAGGTCATCACCGATCCCGAGATCTAAGGAAGGACCACCCGTGTCCCTGCGTCGCAACGCCTACCAGCTGGCCCTCAAGGGCATGTTCACCCTGCGCCCGGAACGCATCCACGGCCTCATCGCCGGGGGTCTCGGGGTGCTCCAGTCCGCCGGCCCCGTCAACCGCCTGCTGGGCAGGGTCGTGCCCGTCACCGACCCCGTCCTTTCCCAGGAGGTCTTCGGCGTGACGTTCCCGCGTCCGCTGGGTCTGGCCGCCGGCTTCGACAAGAACGCCTCCGCCGCCGACACCTGGACCGCCCTCGGCTTCGGCTACTCCGAGCTGGGCACCGTCACCGCCTCCCCGCAGCCGGGCAACCCCACCCCGCGCCTGTTCCGCCTGCCCGCGGACAAGGCGATCCTCAACCGCATGGGCTTCAACAACGAGGGGGCGGCCGCCGCCGCGGAGAACCTGCGCCGCCGGCAGTCGGACGACGTCATCGGCATCAACATCGGCAAGACCAAGGTCGTGCCGGCGGAGGAGGCCGTCGACGACTATCGCCGTTCCGCCTCCCTCCTCGGTGACCTCGCTGACTACCTGGTGGTCAACGTCTCCTCCCCCAACACCCCGGGCCTGCGCGACCTGCAGGCCGTGGAGTCCCTGCGCCCCATCCTCGCGGCCGTCCAGGAGTCCACCTCCACCCCGGTGCTGGTGAAGATCGCCCCGGACCTCTCCGACGAGGACGTCGACGCCGTCGCCGACCTGGCCCTCGACCTGGGCCTGGCGGGCATCGTCGCCACGAACACCACCATCTCCCGCGAGGGCCTGACCACCCCGGCCTCCGAGGTGGCGGCCATGGGTGCCGGCGGCATCTCCGGCCCGCCCGTCGCCGAGCGCGCCCTCGAGGTGCTGCGCCGCCTCCACGCCCGGGTGGGTGACCGGCTGGTGCTCATCTCCGTGGGCGGCATCTCGACCCCGGAGCAGGCGTGGGAGCGCATCACCTCCGGTGCCACCCTCCTGCAGGGCTACACCGGCTTCATCTACGGCGGCCCGGACTGGATCCGCGACATCCACCGCGGCATCGCCGACCAGATCCACCGCCACGGCCTGGGCGGTATCACCGAGGCCGTCGGCTCCGGCCTGCCGTGGCTGGCCAACCCGGCGCACAGCTGACCCGGACATGCCGACACCCTCGATCCCCGGGCGGGATCGAGGGTGTCGGCGTTGTGGCCCCTAGGACTTCGGGATGAGCGAGCGGCGGATGATGAGCGCACACAGGAACGCGAACGCGGCGTACATGGCCAGCCAGTACTGCGCCATGAGCGTCAGCGGCTCATTGGGGATGAAGCGGGAGAAGATGACGATCGCCACCGCCACCGCCAGAGCGATCACCTGGGTGCGGCTCGACGCCTGATCGGTGCGGATCGTGGCGAACGCGCCGAGGATGATCGCGGCAACCAGGATGACCAGGAAGCGCGGGGTCACCGGGAACGGCGCCATCCAGCCGTCGGCGAAGACGGACACGACGGCGAAGATGGCCAGGGCGAGGGCGAGCGCCATGAAGGCGCCACCCACGCGCAGGGCCAGGGGCACCCGGAAGGTCTGCTCGGGGCGGGAGTTCTTGTGGCTCATAGCCTTAAGAGCCTACTTGTTCTCGTACCAGCCCCACAGGATGGCACGGCCGAGGGAGTGGAAATAAAGGTTGAAGCCGAGAACGGTGGCGGTGGAGTCCGGGTCGATGTCGAGCTTCTCGACGTCCACCGCGTGCACCGCGAACAGGTAGCGGTGCGGCCCGTGGCCCTCCGGCGGGTTCGCGCCGTAGTAGGCCTTCATGCCGGCGTCGTTGGCGAGGGTGACCGCCCCGACGCCGAGGTCCTCGGTCTTACCCGCGCCGGAGGGCAGCTCCTTCGTGTCCACCGGGATGTTGAACACGGACCAGTGCCAGTAGCCGGAGGCGGTCGGGGCGTCCGGGTCGAAGCAGGTGACCGCGAGGGACCTGGTGCCCTCCGGCAGATCGGACCAGGACAGCTGCGGGGAGACGTTGAGCGGCGCGCACTGGTCGGCGGCGAGCTGGTCACCGTTCTGCAGGTCATGGGAGGTGAGGGTGAAGGAGGGCAGATCCTTCAGCGGGGCATAGGGATCGGGGCCGGGGAAACGGGAGTCGTCTGCGTAGTTGCTCATACTTCCGTTGTACCTGAGATGTCTCTCACACGTCAGCGCTTCCACCGTTCGTGGAGGGTGGCGTAGCGGCCGGCGGCGTCGAGAAGCTCGGCGTGGGTGCCGGCCTCGACGATCCGGCCGCCGTCCATGACGAGGATCCGGTCGGCGACCATCGCCTGATCGAGGCGGTGGGCCACGATGAGGCTGGTGCGGCCCCGGGCTGCGGCGGTGGCGGCCTGCTCGAGGGCGCGGGCGTCGTCGCTGCCCGCCTCGGAGGTGGCCTCGTCCATGATGAGCACCGGCGGGTCACGCAGGATGACCCGGGCGAGGGCCACCTGCTGGGCGACCTCCGGCGGCAGGGAGTCCGTGCCCGCCCCGACCGGGGTGTCGAGGCCGGCGGGCAGGTGCCGGGCCCAGGCGGCGGAGCCGGGGGCGAGTCCGGTGGCGGCGAGGGCGTCGACAAGCAGCTCGTCGGGGGCGTCGGGGGCGGCCATCCGCAGATCCTCGCGCAGCGGGCCGGAGAACAGGTGCACGTCCTGGGTGAGGAGGGTGACCTGGCGGGTGGTCCAGGCGTCGTCGACCGTGGCGGTGTCGACGCCGTCGATGAGGATGCGGCCCGACTCGGGACGCTGCAGCCCGGCCAGCAGGCCGGCGAGGGTCGATTTGCCGGCCCCCGAGGCACCCACCAGGGCGGTCGTGCTGCCGGCGGGCAGGGTGACGGTGATGTCCGGGAGGATGACCGCGCCGCCGGGATAGGAGAAGCGCAGGTGCTCGATCCGGATCTCCGGGGGCGCGTCGAGGTCCGCGGGGATGTCGCGGGTGTCGTGCGGCGCGAGGCGGGCCAGGGCGACGGCGCGGCCCAGCGAGGTGCCGGCCTCCTGGATGTCGCCGGCGAGGAAGAGCAGGTTGAACACGTGCCCCTCGAGGCGGACGACGAGCACCATCGCGGCGGTGGCCGCACCGACGGTGATGTCCCCGCGGGTCACCAGCCACGTCCCCAGGCCGAGGGTGGTGGCCAGCAGCGTGACGTAGGCGATGTTGCCGTAGCCGAGGAGGTGGACGAACAGCGGTGCGCGGTCGGCGCGGGCCTGCACGGCGTCCCAGGAGGCGCGACGGGTGCGTTCCAGGGCCCAGGGGCCCAGGCGCAGCGCGCGCAGCGTCGGCAGGCTGCGGACGGTGTCGAGCAGCACCGCGTTACGACGCGCCTCCGCCGTGGCCACGATGTTCGCCGCCTGTGGCATCCGGGGCAGCACGAGGCGCAGCAGCGGGAAGACCACGCCCAGCGTGAGGGCCAGGGCGATGACGAACTCCCAGTGGATGAGCACCAGCGCCACCAGCGTCACCGGGAACATGAGGATGGTGACCGCCAGGCGGATGCCCGTCGCCGACATCATCCGCACCACGGTGTCGATGTCCTGCGTGATACGCGTGATGACGTTGCCCGTGCCCAGCTCGAGGACATCCGGAACCGGGGCCCGCAGCACCGACCCCAGGGCCTGGCGACGCAGGTCCACCGACATCATCCGCGTCCGGGCGGTGAGCAACCATCCACCGGCGGCCCGGGCGGCCGTCTCCACGAGCAGCGCGGCGGCCACCAAGACGAGCAGCCACACGAAGGTGTCCAGAGGCCCGTCGGCGAGGTCCACCGCCCGGCCCAGCAGCGTGGCGGACACGGTCATCGCGGCGACGGCGACCGTGAACACCAGCGTCGTGCCCATGAGCCAGCCGCGCCCCGGGCTCGTGGGCAGGCCCCGGAGGGTCTCCACCGACTCCCGGACCGTGGCCGGGGCGAGCACATCCTCCCGGTCCCTTCTCTCCCGGCTCATGACAGCTCCTCCACCCGGTCCGCGACGGCCCGCCAGGCGGACGATGTGGTGACCACCACCGTCGTGCGCCCGCGGCGAAGACGGGCCACGTTCTGCGCCACGACGTCGAGGGTGACGGCGTCGAGACCGGTCGTCGGCTCGTCGAGGATGAGCACCTCCGGGTCGCGGACCAGCCAGCGCGCCAGTGCCACCCGCTGCCGCTGCCCGCCGGACAGGTTGAGCCCGGCCTCCCCGATCGGCGAGTCCGGCAGCGTGTCGCCGTCCATCCCGCCGAGGCGGGTGATGATGTCCCCGCACGCCGCCGCGGACAACGCCGCCTGCACGTGCTCCGGATCCGCCTGCCCGAGCGGGTCGATGTTGTCCGCCAGCGTGCCCTCGAACACCGACGCCGCGTGCGGGGCGACGACGACCTCCGGATCCTGTCGGCCGGCCAGTCCGGTGAGGCGACGGTGGATCTCCTCCACCCCGGTGGCGCTCGTCGCCGACCAGACGCTCAGGCCCGTCGGGGGCAGCGGTGCCCCGTCCGCGGTCGTCGACGGACGGCCCAGGTCGGCGACCAGATCCCGGATACGCCCCGTCGAGACCAGCCCCCGCGACCAGTAGTCCACCGCGAAACTCAGCGAGTACCCCAGGTACATCAGCGCCGGCGGCACCATGAGCGACACCGTCACCAGATCCGCCGTCCCGATCGTCCCGCGCCGCATCATGAGCGCCGCCACCACGACGATCCCCACGACGCACAGCGTCGGCACCAGCTGCCGCACCAGGGTCAGCCAGCCCGTCAGCCGGGCTTCCACCAGCATGATGCGCAGGGCGCGGCCGGTCACGGCGTCGAAACGCGCGGCGGACGCCTCGACCGCACCGAGGCCCTTGACCACCCGCGAGCCCTGCGCCAGGTCCGTCGCCAGGGACATCGCCGTCCCCTCCGCTTCTCGACGCCGCGCCGCCACCCGCGCCAGCGGCCCCGCCGTCGCGAAGGTCGTCAGCGTCGTCAGGATCCCCGCCAGCACCAGAAGCCAACCCAGCAGCGGATGCGAGAACCCCACTGCCACCGCCGACCCCAGCAGGTAGGCCACCATCATCACCGGCCAGTTGAGGATCTCCTTGAGCTCCCCCGCCTGATACGAGTCCCCGTCGACGGTGTTGAGCACCTGTCCCGGCGTCAGTTCCGTCGGCTCCGCCGCCAGCAACCGCTCCGTCAACGACAGGCGCACCGAATGCACCGTGCGTGCCGACGTCAGGTCCGTCAACGCGTCACCCGTCGACTCCGCCACCCACGACGCCAGGGCCACCCCCACGATGACCAGCACCGTGACCGCCGCGACCGGCAGCGACGCCGACTCGAACGCCCGCGCCCCTCCCTGGGCCACCACCACCGAGATGAGCACCGCCGCCGCCATGCCCAGCACCGTCATGAGCAGCAGCACCGCGACCGCCCGCCCGTGGACACCCAACAGACGCACCGTGCCGCGACGTCGCGACGCCCACTCCTCAGGCCTCACCTGCGGATCCCGGGCGGGAATCCGGGCCGGGACGAACCACGACCACGTGGGCATCCGCCACGGCGGCTCATACGTGCGTTTCATAGTGCTGAAAAAGCTACCACTTACACGCTTGTAACTAGCGTTGACATGCGGATTTGTGTCTTTCATGGAAGTGCGGCTACAGTAATGCAGGTGCCCAGCCGAGAGGGTGAGCACAGAAAAGAGAATGACACCCGGCCCGGGTGGCGGAATGGCAGACGCGCTAGCTTGAGGTGCTAGTGTCCTATTAACGGACGTGGGGGTTCAAGTCCCCCTCCGGGCACAAATGAAAATCCCGGTCACTTGCGAGTGACCGGGATTTTTCGCGTCACAAGGCGATCGCCGGTACGTTCTCCCGATTCCGGGGCCGGACATCCGGAGAACGTACCGGCGAACGCCCGACGAGCCTAGTGCTGCTCGTTCGGATCGTTGTCCGCGTCGTCCTTGGTCTCGTGGTAGGTGCCCGCGACGTGGTCCGGGGCGGCGTAGATCGAGTAGAGCTTGACGGTCTCGGTGCCCTCGTTGACGAAGTTGTGCCACTTGCCGGCGGGCACGAAGACGGCGAAGTCGTCCTCGACCTCCTGGTCGATGTCGAGCTTGTCTTCGCTGTCACCGATCATGATGCGGCCCTTGCCGGCCTCGAGGCGCAGGAACTGGTCGTGGTCGTCGTGGACCTCGGCGCCGATCTCGCCACCGGCCGGGATGGCCATGACGGTCATCTGGAGGTACTGGCCGGTCCACAGGGTGTCGCGGAACGCATCGTTCTCCTTGGTCACCTCCTCGATGTCGAGGACGTAGGGGTTGGGTCCGTGGTCGGTGCGCAGGTCTGCCATAATCTCTCCTTTGTTGATTGGCGTACGCCTCCCCAGTGTAGACGCGGGCGTAGACTGGCCCCTTGTGAATCGGTTCGGGCAGTTCGTCGTGGGTCTCGTCCGCGACGCCGCCGCAGCCGTCGCCGGCTGGTCGTGGCAGCGGCGTATCGCCGTGGCGCTCGCGCTGGCCGGTTTCCTGGCCGTCACGCTGCTAGTCGACGTCCCCGCCGTCTCCACCCTGCGATCCTGGGCGGAGGCGTCCGGGCCGTGGTTCCCGGTGCTGTTCTGGGTGGGCTACGTGGTGGTGACGCAGTTCCCGGTCCCCCGGACGATCCTCACGCTGTCCAGCGGGGTGCTCTTCGGCCCGTGGGTGGGGATCCTCGTGGCATTGTCCGCCACGACGGTGGCGGCCGCGCTGAGCCTGTTGGTGGTGCGGGGGCTGCTCGGCGAGTGGATGGCCCCGCGGTTGCGGCACTCGGCCGTGGCGGGCATCAATGCGCGCCTCGAGCAGCGGGGCTGGCTGGCGGTGACGAGCCTGCGCATGATCGCGGGCGTGCCGTTCTCGGTCATGAACTACGCCGCTGCGCTGACCAGCGTGCCGCTGGGCATGTTCACGATGGCCACGCTCGTGGGTTCGGCACCCGGGACGGTGGTGACGGTCGTCCTGGGTGACGCCTTGACCGGAGACGTCGACCCGGTCGTCGTGACGCTCACCGTCTGGCTGGCCGTCCTCGGACTGGCGGGACTCGCCGTGGACCACCGCCTTCCGGTCAAGCCTGTGCCGTAGACTCATGGCCATGCTGGCCATTCATGCCCGGTACCGGGGTCGCGAGGTACGTCGTGCGCAACTGGTGCGCCGCTCCGCCGAGGCGCTGTCCACCCTCGACGGCGTCGGCGAGTTCGAGATCCTCGGGGTGGAGGACATCTGCGCGGTCGTCGACTCCCCCGAGTCCCTGTGCGACACCGTCATGGCACTGCTCTCCGACGGCAGCTGGGCCATCGGCCTGGGGATCTCCCCGGACACCACCGACGAGGACGAGGCCCGCGCCACCGCCACCGGCGCGCTCAAGGGCTCCGCGCGCGCCGGGGTGGTCAAGGTGGCCTACGCCCCGCGGCGCAACGCCCCCATCGCCGGCGACATCGCGGCGGCCTTCGCGCTTCTCGGTCACGTGCTGGGCAAGCGCACCCTCGAGGGCCGGGAGGCCACGTCGCTGGTGCGCTCGGGTCTGAATCAGAATGAGGCCGCCGAGGAGCTGGGCATCTCCAAGCAGGCGATGTCCCAGCGCCTTCAGGCGGCGGGGTGGCAGGCCGAGACCGCCGGCTGGCAGCTGGCGGTCAATCTGCTGGCCCGGGCGGACGAGGGCTGACTCAGCGCTCCGGGGTCTCCTCGACCTCCGGCTCGCGCTGCTCCCCGAAGTCGAAGGTCGGGGCAGGCGGGGTGCTCTCGATCTCGCGCTGCCCCTGCGACGGCGCGGCCGCCTTCTGGGCCTTGATCTCGTGCGGCTCCGGGTCGACGGGCTTGTTGGCCACTGCGGTGGCGGCGGCGACGGCCGCGGCGATCTCCGGGTCGGTGGCGGTGTTGAACCACTCGTCGGTGTCCTCGGTGCCGGCCATCTGGCGGGTCTCGTCGTCGACGAGCGAGGGCTCGTAGCGGAAGACACCCTCGTCGTCCTTCTTGGCGAAGGCGCGGGCGAACTGCTCGAGGGAGTCACCGAACTGGGAGGGGATCATCCACATGGTGGACGCCTGGCCTTCGGCGAGCTTCGGCAGCTTCTCCAGGTACTGGTAGGCCAGCACCTCCGGGGTGACCTTGGAGGACTTGATGGCGGCGTTGACCTTCTGGATGGCCTGCGCCTCACCCTGCGCCTGCAGGAAGCGGGCGGCGCGCTCACCCTCGGCCTTGAGGATCATGCCCTGGCGCTCGGCCTCGGCCTGCAGGATGGCGGCGTGCTTCTCACCCTCGGCGGAGAGGATGCGGGCCTGCTTCTCACCCTCGGCGGTCTTGATGTCGGACTCGCGGCGGCCCTCGGCGGTGAGGATCATGGCGCGCTTCTCGCGGTCCGCCTTCATCTGCATCTCCATGGACTGCTGGATGGACGGCGGCGGGTCGATCGCCTTGAGCTCGACGCGGCTGATGCGCAGGCCCCACTTGGAGGTGGCGGCGTCCAGCTCACCGCGCAGGCGGCGGTTGATGGTCTCACGGGAGGTGAGGGTCTCCTCCAGGGTCATGCCGCCGACGACGTCACGGAGGGTGGCCACGGAGATCTGCTCGACGCCGACGATGTAGTTGTCGACGCCGTAGATGGCCTTGGCCGGGTCGTTGATCTGGAAGGTGACCACGATGTCGATGGCGACGGTCAGGTTGTCCTGGGTGATGACGGCCTGCGGCGGGAAGGACACGACGCGCTCACGGGTGTCCACCCGGGCGCGGATGCGGTCGATGAAGGGCACCAGGAGGGTGAGCCCGCCGGCGACGGTGCGGGTGTAGCTGCCGAGGCGTTCGATGACGGCGGCCTCACCCTGCGGGATGAGCGCGATCGATTTGATGACGACGACAGCGACGAAGATGAGGAGAACTATGAGGAGTATGAGTCCGGCCATGGGCTTCTAGGATTCCTTCCAGACGACTGCGGTGGCGCCGTCGATGCTGATCACGGACACGCGCTCACCTTCGGCGAACGTGTGGGTGGGGTCGAGGGAGCGGGCGGACCAGATCGATCCGTCGAGGCGGACCTGCCCGCCGTGCCCCTCGATCGGGGCGAGCACCACCGCGGTGGAGCCGACGAGGGCCTGGGGTGAGGTGTCCAGCGTCTTCGGGGCCGCCAGGCGACGCCGCAGGAAGGGCTTGAGGAACACCAGCAGGCCGAGGGCGGAGATGGCGAAGGCCACCACCGAACCCCACAGGGGAGCCCCGGCCAGGGACACGCCTGCGGCGGCCAGTGCGGCGCCGGCGAGCATGAGCAGGGTGAACTCGCCCACGGCCAGCTCGAGGCCGGCGAGGACGAGTGCTGCGATGAACCAGACTATTGCTCCCACGTGACCCAACGTACCAACGGCGGCTACATCAGGTCGGCCTTGGACAGCTCGGGCGTGGTGACGAAATCGACGAGCCGTTCCACCGCGCCGATGAGGGTGGAGTCGAGATCACGGAAGCTGGACACCGCCGAGTAGACGCGGTTCCAGCCCTCACGCGGGTCCGACCAGCCGAGGCGGCGGCACACTCCGGTCTTCCAGTCCTCCCCGTAGGGCACGTCCGGCCAGGCGCGGATGCCCACGGCCTGCGGCTTCACCGCCGCCCAGATGTCGATGTACGGGTGGCCGGTGACCAGCACGTGCTCCCCCACCGTCTGCGTCATGCGGGTCTCCTTGGAGCCCTCGACGAGGTGGTCGGCGAGCACGCCGACGCGCCGCCCCTTCCCGGGACCGAACTCGGCGAGGCGGGACTCCAGGTTGTCCAGGCCCTCGAGGTACTCGACGACGACGCCCTCGACGCGCAGGTCGTGGCCCCACACCTTCTCGACGATCGCCGCGTCGTGCACGCCCTCCACCCAGATGCGCGACGGGGCGGCGACCTTCGCCTCGATGTTCTCGACCCGGCGGGAGCCGGAGTTGGAACGGCGGGTGACGGGCTGCTTCGGCGGCAGATGACGGACGAGGGTGACGGGCCGGCCGTCGATGAGGAATCCGCCGGTGACCAGCTGGAACAGACGCTGGACACCGCGGCGGTCCTCGAGGCGGACGAACTCGCCGTCGTAGGTGCGTTCCCAGCCGACGACCGCACCGACATAGTCCTCGCCGCGGACTTCGACGACCAGGCCCGGCTCGGCCGGGACCTTCGGGTACTCGCGCGGACGGGAACGGGCGTGTCCGGAGAGGATGTCACCGGAGTAGGGGTCGTGGAAGCTCATGGCGGACCACCTTATCGGCTAGACTGCCCCGCCATGGATATCCGCGCCGAGGTCTGGTCACCGCTGCAGAACACCGCCGTCTGGCTCGGCGCCTGGCTCCACGGGCTCGAGGCCACGGACAACCTCGTCGACGCGCTGGCCGATCTCGGCTCCGACGGGCTCGTCGAGGTCCTCGGCGACATCCGTCGCTCCGTGCTTCTCGACGCCCCCTCCCCCGCCGTCCGGCTCATCCTGGCCGGTCCCGGCGAGGCACCCGCCCTGCCGGCGGGTGGTGAGGCCGCGCGGGCGGCGTCGAGAAGCGGGCAGGCGCTGGTGCTCGGCGAGACGCATGTGCTCGTCCCCGACGAAGAGGGCTGCTGGGAGTGGTTCGTGGAGGAGGAACCGCTGCCGGCCCCGGCGTGGCTCAGTCCCGGCGAGGCCGATGAGCTGCTCACCCGCGCGACGAATGAGGCGGCGCGGCTGGTCACGGCCTCGGGCTACCGCACCGACGCCCTCGAGGCGCCGCGCCTCACGGTGGGCACCCTGGCGGACTTCTACGACACTCCCGGGCTGCCCGCCGCGGTGCCCCCGCGCGCGGCGAAGCTCTTCGCCCGCGCCGACCGGGTGGCGGCGATCATCGAGACGGTGAAGACCCGGATGGGCGACCACAGCATCGACCCGCATCTGCTGGGCCTGTGGCGCCACATCCGGGCCGCGCGGATGGCCGGGGTGGCCTACGCGGTGCGGGAGTTCGGGCGGCTGACCTGACAGCAGCCCGGGCGGCAGGCCTCGCCGTCGACGGTGCAGCCCTGGACGGTGACCTCACCGAGGGAGGCCGGCGGGTCGTTCTCCACGAGCTCGTCGATGATGTCGACGACCATGCCCGCGAAATCCTGCTCCGGGCCGGCGGTGCGGGTGCGCTCGACGTGGACGTCGAGGTCGCGGGCGGCGTCGACAAGCTCGGTGTCGAGGTCCCAGATGACCTCCATGTGATCGGAGATGAAACCCACCGGGCTGACGACCACCGCCCGCACGCCCTCCTCCGCCAGCGCCGTGGTGTGGTCGACGATGTCCGGCTCCAGCCACGGGGTCCGCGGGTTGCCGGAACGGGACTGCCACACGACGTCGTACTCGGCCACTCCGGCGGCCTCGGCGATGAGGCGGGAGGCCTCCGCGACCTGGCGCGAGTAGAGGTGGGAGTCCTCGGGGCCGCCGGCGGCCTCGTCGGCGGCGGTTGGCACGGAATGGGCGGTGAACAGCACGCGGGTCGAGTCACGACGCTCCGCCGGGACCTTGTCCAGGGACTCCCGCAGCGCGTCCGCCATGATCCGGACGAACGTCGGGTGATCGTAGAACTGACGCAGCTTGGTGAACTCGATCGGCTCCACCCCCTTGTCCTCCAGGTGGGCGATGATCCGGCGGATGTCCTCGTGGTACTGCAGGCACGCCGAGTACCCGCCCCAGGCCGAGGTGGCGAAGACCAGTGCCCGGCGCACCCCGTCGCGGGACATCTGCTCGGCCGTGTCCTCCCCGAAGGGGTGCCAGTTGCGGTTACCGAAGTACACCGGCAGGTCCCGGCCGCGCTCCGCCAGCTCGGACTCCAGGTTGGCGATGATCTCCCGGTTGAGCCGGTTGAGCGGACTCACCCCGCCGAAGTGGAAGTAGTGCTCGCCGACCTGCACGAGGCGCTCACGCGGGATGCCGCGGCCGCGGGTGACGTTCTCCAGAAAGGGGACGACCTCCTCGTCCCCTTCGGGGCCGCCGAAGGAGAGGACGAGGAGGGCGTCGAAATTCAGTTCAGTCATGAGACTGAGCCTATCAACCTTCCGGTTGAGAACAGTATTAGATGAGGCGCACGGCGTGGGGGGACATACCCGACCAGCGGACCGGGGAGATCTTCACCGTGGAACCGGAGTTCGGGGCCTCGATCATCGTGCCGTCACCCAGGTAGATCGCCACGTGGTGGCTGCCACCCGGGCCGTAGAAGATGAGGTCGCCGCGCTGCATCTGGCTCGGATCGATCTTGGTGCCGTGGTTGTACTGGTAACCGGTGTAGTGCGGCAGGGCGATGCCGGCGCCGGCGAAGGCGTAGAGCACCAGGCCGGAGCAGTCGAAACCGATCTTGTTGAAGTCACCGAACGAGTCCGCCACACCGCCGTCACGGATGCCGCGGGTCGGGCCGTTCGCGTTGCCGCCGCCCCACGCGTAGGGCACGCCGATCTGCGACTGCGCACGGGCGATGACCGCCTCGATCTGGGCCTCACGGTCACCGATCGCCGCGACCTGCTCGGCCGCCTGCTCCGTGACGTCCTCGATGGTCTCGAGCACCGGACCGGTGGACAGCTCCTCCTCGATGACCGGCTCGGGCTCCGGTTCGACCTCGGGGATCGCCGGGATCTCGGGAAGCTCGGGGACGACCGGGGTGGCCGGCTCCGGCTCAGTGACCGGGCCCGGGTTCTGGACGGCCGCGATCGGGGCCGGATCGGACTCCTCGTCGGTGACCGACGGGTACGGGTTGTCCAGGGTGGTGTGGTCCGGCTGGGAGGCGGCGATGATCGCGGCGGCCGCGGCCACGGCGGCGGCGGTGGCGGCATCGCGGAAGGCCTCGGCCTCCGCCTCCCGGGCGGCCCGCTCTGCGGCCTCCTGCTCGGCGCGCTCCTGGGCTTCGCGACGCTCGGTCGCCTCCGCCTCCGCCTGACGGGCAGCCTCGCGGGCGGCCTCGGCGGCCTCCTCCGCTTCCCGACGCTCGCGCTCGTCGGCCTCAGCCTCGGCTGCGGCCTGGGCCGCTGCCTCCGCTTCCGCGGCCTCGCGGGCGGCCTGCTCAGCGGCCTCGCGGGCGGCGTCCGCCGCAGCGGACTCCTCCTCGGCGACACGCCGGGCCTCCGCAGCCTCGGCTGCATCGGCAGCGGCGGCATCCTCGGCGGCCTTGCGGGCTGCGTCGGCCTCCCGGTACTCCTGGGCGTCCTGGCGCTCGGCGTTACCGGTGGCGATCTCGTCGCGGGCGGCGTCCAGCTGGGCCTGCGCGGCGTCGCGCTCGGCAGCCAGACGGTCGCGCTCGACGGTGAGCTCCCCGATCCGGGAGTTGTTCGTCTCGATGGCGGCGCGCGCCTCGGCCTCGCGGCCCAGGGCGCGGGCCTCGCGCTCCTCGGCGACGTTGCGCAGGTGGCGCAGTTCGGACTCGCGGTTGGCCTGCTCCGTGCGGAGCTGGTCGAGCTCCTCGATCGCGGCGCGCTGCTTCTCGGCGTTGGTGCGCAGGTAGGTCTGGCGGTCGAGGGAGTCGTTGGAGGCCTCCTCACCGGCCAGCGTGGCGACGGCGGTCGGCGTGGCGGTGCGACGGTAGGCGGCGCGGGAGATCTCGTCGAGGCGGGCCTGGGCCTCCTCGATCTTCTCCTGGGTCTCGTCGAGCTGGGCGCGGGCGATGATGACCGCCTGGCGGGCCTGCTCGGCGGTGGCCTGGGCGTCGTGCAGGTCGACGAGCGCCTTGTTGACCTCCTCGTGGAGGCCACCGATCTCCAGGGCGAGACGGTCCATCTCGGCCTGGGTGCGGGTGACGTCGTTGACCAGGCCGGCGGCCGCGGACTCGGTCGTGGGGTTCGCCTCGGGGGTCGCCGAGACGACGGCCGGGGTGACGGCCGTCAGCGTTGCCGCGCACAGCGCGGTGGCGATCACCGTGCGCAGACGTGCGCGGGTCAGGGTGGTCGGGGCCACGTGTTCTCCTCACGTACCCGCGACATCAAGTTGGCAGCCTTGACGAGGCGGGTGCCGATTCGATGGATCATCGGTGTGGGCACACGGGTATCCAGACCCCTCGTCATGGTGCGGTGACCCTTCGCGCCTGGCGTGCTTCCCCACATGCCCGTGCGATGACGATGACGATCCATATGATCGTGACACCTGCTCCTGCCGGAGGTTTCCGTCGACCCGTGAGCCGATACAGGCACCATAGAACACGGGCGACCCTCGTGACCCATCGTTTACCAAACTTCACACGAGTAAAGCCTGACCACATGACTCACTCGGCGCCAGTGACCTGCAGAATGACGAAACGGTAACAACACTGTGATCTTGGTCACTAAATGCGCACGGCAGGCCAATGCGGCCCCATCGCTCCATAACGATGAGGCTACAGTTTCGCTACCAAAAGTTACCTGGAGGTCAAGCCCTCAGGCTGGATCGCCCGCGGACGGTCCAGGCCGTCGCACCGCCGACCGCGGCGAGTGTCACGGCGATGAGCACCAGGGCCAGCGGCCAGTTCACCGACCATCCGTTGACGTCGTCGATGAACCCGAACACTCCCCCGACGATGTCCGGGTTCCCCAGGAACGGGTACTGCGCCGCCTCGATCGCGCCCCGCGGGTGGACGTCACTGACGATCGCCCCCGACTCCGGTGCTCGCACGATGACCGTGTCCACGTCGGTTCCGAGGAGGAGATCCTGCGCCACGTCCCGCAGATCGGGCGTGTGCGGAGGTGTGTGCTCTAAAACGACGACGCCCAGCGAGCCGAAGCCGGACTGCTCGGCGTGGGAGACGGCGTCGATAAGCCCGGGTTCGAGGGAACTGACCTGCTCGACGGGCATGAAGGAGCCGAAGGCGACGGAGTCCTCCGCGAGCTGGCGGGAGAGGTCGTCGATGTCGACGCCGTCAGGAATCATGGGGGTCGGCCTCCGGGATTGGGGATCTGCGAACTCGCGGACACCGTCATTTCTAACGCCTGCGGGTGTGACGGGGGTGGCGACGCGCCGCCCGGCCAGCCGAAAGCCACAAACAAAACGCTCGTACTGTTAGGATTGACGGCGGTCGTTGGTACGAATCCCTAGACTCGGACGAGTACCACCGCGTTCTGCCGGTACACGCCTGCCTTGACCGGGGTAGACGGGTGCAGGTAACGAACATCCAGTTCAATGAAGAGGAAATGGAGCTCCCTGTGACCGAAAGCAAGAACTCCTTCAACGCCAAGCGCACCCTCGAGGTCGGCGAGAAGTCCTACGACTACTTCGCCCTCGACGCCGTGCCGGGCATGGAGAAGCTGCCGTACTCCCTGAAGGTTCTCGGCGAGAACCTTCTGCGCACCGAGGACGGCGCCAACATCACCACCGAGCACATCGAGGCAATCGCCAACTGGGATCCGAAGGCTGAGCCCTCCATCGAGATCCAGTTCACCCCGGCACGAGTCCTCATGCAGGACTTCACCGGTGTCGCCTGTGCTGTCGACCTGGCCACCATGCGCGAGGCAGTCAAGACCCTCGGCGGCAACCCGGATGACGTCAACCCGCTGAACCCGGCCGAGATGGTCATCGACCACTCCGTCATCGTCGAGGCTTTCGGTACCCCGGAGGCCCTGGAGAAGAACGTCGAGATCGAGTACCAGCGCAACGAGGAGCGTTACCAGTTCCTGCGTTGGGGCGCCGAGAACTTCTCCAACTTCCGCGTCGTTCCCCCGGGAACCGGCATCGTCCACCAGGTGAACATCGAGTACCTGTCCCGCGTTGTCTTCGACAACGAGGGCGTCGCCTACCCGGACACCTGCATCGGCACCGACTCCCACACCACCATGGAGAACGGCCTGGGCATCCTGGGCTGGGGCGTCGGCGGCATCGAGGCCGAGGCTGCCATGCTGGGCCAGCCGGTCTCCATGCTCATCCCGCGCGTCGTCGGCTTCAAGCTGACCGGTGAGATCCCGGCCGGCGTCACCGCCACCGACGTGGTGCTCACCATCACCGAGATGCTGCGTAACCACGGCGTCGTCCAGAAGTTCGTCGAGTTCTACGGCAACGGCGTCAAGTCCGTCCCGCTGGCCAACCGCGCCACCATCGGCAACATGTCCCCGGAGTTCGGCTCCACCTGTGCCATGTTCCCGATCGACGAGGAGACCATCAAGTACCTCGAGCTGACCGGCCGCTCCGAGGAGGACATCGCCCGCGTCGAGGCCTACGCCAAGGCTCAGGGCATGTGGCTCCACGAGGACGCTCCGGAGGCCGAGTACTCCGAGTACCTCGAGCTGGACCTGTCCACCGTCGTCCCGTCCATCGCCGGCCCGAAGCGCCCGCAGGACCGCATCCTGCTGTCCGAGGCCAAGGCCCAGTTCCGCAAGGACCTGCCGACCTACGCCTCCGACGAGACCGCTGAGCCGGTCCGCGCCACCAAGGCCGACGGCGACGACTACAACCAGTCCTTCCCGGGCAACGGCGAGTCCGCTGCCGACTCCGCCGAGGGCCGCGCCTCCAAGCCGGTCATCGTCGAGTCCCCGCAGGGCGGCGAGTACACCCTCGACCACGGCATGGTGGCCATCGCCTCCATCACCTCCTGCACCAACACCTCCAACCCGTCGGTGCTGGTCGCAGCCGGCCTGCTGGCCCGCAAGGCCAATGAGCTGGGCCTGAAGTCCAAGCCGTGGGTCAAGACCATCTGCGCCCCGGGTTCCCAGGTCGTCGACGGTTACTTCAAGCGCGCCGACCTCTGGAAGGACCTGGAGGCCCTGGGCTTCTACCTCTCCGGCTTCGGCTGCACCTCCTGCATCGGTAACTCCGGTCCACTCCCGGCTGAGGTCTCCTCCGCCATCAACGAGCACGACCTGGCCGCCACCGCAGTCCTGTCCGGTAACCGTAACTTCGAGGGTCGTATCTCCCCCGACGTCAAGATGAACTACCTGGCCTCCCCGCCGCTGGTCATCGCCTACGCCATCGCCGGCACCATGGACTTCGACTTCGAGGCTGACGCCCTGGGTCAGGACAAGGACGGCAACGACGTCTTCCTCAAGGACATCTGGCCGTCCACCGAGGAGATCGAGGAGACCATCGCAGGTGCGATCTCCCGCGAGCTCTACGAGGCCGACTACGCCGACGTCTTCAAGGGCGACGAGCAGTGGCAGAACCTGGACATCCCGACCGGCAAGACCTTCGAGTGGGACGAGAACTCCTCCTACATCCGTAAGGCCCCGTACTTCGACGGCATGCCGCTCGAGCCGGAGGCAGTCGAGGACATCAAGGGCGCCCGCGTCCTGGCCAAGCTCGGTGACTCCGTGACCACCGACCACATCTCCCCGGCCTCCTCCATCAAGCCGGGCACCCCGGCAGCCCAGTACCTGGACTCCATGGGTGTCGAGCGCAAGGACTACAACTCCCTGGGCTCCCGTCGTGGTAACCACGAGGTCATGGTCCGCGGTACCTTCGCGAACATCCGCCTGGCCAACCAGCTGGTCGACGTCACCGGTGGCTACACCCGTGACTTCACCCAGGAGGGTGGCCCGCAGGCCTTCATCTACGACGCCGCCATGAACTACAAGGAGGCCGGCACCCCGCTGGTCGTCCTGGGTGGCAAGGAGTACGGCACCGGTTCCTCCCGTGACTGGGCCGCGAAGGGCACCATCCTGCTCGGCGTGAAGGCCGTCATCACCGAGTCCTTCGAGCGTATCCACCGCTCGAACCTCATCGGTATGGGCGTCATCCCGCTGCAGTTCCCGGCCGGCGAGTCCCACGAGTCCCTGGGCCTGGACGGCACCGAGACCTTCGACATCGAGGGCATCACCGCTCTGAACAACGGTGAGACCCCGAAGACCGTCAAGGTCACCGCCACCAAGGAGGACGGCTCCACCGTCGAGTTCGACGCGGTTGTCCGCATCGACACCCCCGGTGAGGCCGACTACTACCGCAACGGCGGCATCCTGCAGTACGTCCTGCGTCAGATGATCGCCGCTGCCAAGTAAGCGAGTCATCTCCCGCAGTGTGAACTGCCTCTGAGAGGGGGCTGCATCCCCGGCTAAGGCATCACGCCACCGGGGAGGGCAGCCCCCTCTCCCCTTTTCTCATCACCGTCATCCAGGAGTCCCCCATGCCCGTGGTCAGCGACAGTGAGCTCACGCGTCGACAGACCGAGATCCTCGAGGGAGCCCGGCGTTGCTTCGCCGAGTTCGGCTACGAGGGTGCCACCGTGCGCCGCCTCGAGGAGGCCACGGGCAAGTCGCGGGGGGCCATCTTCCACCACTTCGGGGACAAGGAACGGCTCTTCCTCGCCCTGGCCCGCGAGGACGCGGCCCGCCAGGCGGAACTCGTCGCCGAGGAGGGCCTCGTCGAGGTGATGCGCGACATCCTGCACCACCCGGAGCGCCACGACTGGCTGGCGACCCGCCTGGAGATCACCAAGATGCTGCGTACCGACGCCGCGTTCCGCGCCCGCTGGCACGCCCATCAGGAGGTGCTTGACGACGCCGTCCGCGACCGCCTCGCCCGCCTCGGTGCCGACGGCCGTATGCGGACCGACGTCACCCCGGACGTCCTGCACACCTACCTGGAGACGGTCCTCGACGGGCTCATCACCCGCCTGGCCTCCGGAGGGTCCACCGAAGGGCTCGATCAGGTCCTCGACCTGGTCGAGGGATCCGTGCGTCGCGCCGTATAAGCTGTCTACCCATGCCCCAGATCCTTCTCGTCTCCCTGCGCTCCGGTGAGCTGGCAGAGCAGATCGCCGCCGCCGAGGAACGCGACTTCCTGCAGGCCACCCGGTTGGATCCGGCCGATCTCACGCACGTCAACATCGCCTCCACCGCGGACAGCGCCGGCGATCTCACCGCCTATGACGGCATCCTCGTGGGCGGCTGCTCCCTCAACATCACCAACGAGACGTGGGACGAGTGGCAGCACCACGTCCACGCCGAACTGACCCGGATCTGTGACTCCGGCGTCCCCGTCTTCCTCGTCTGCTACGGCACGAGCTGGCTGGTCCACGAGCACGGCGGGACCATCGGCCACTCCCACGCGGAGTCCTCCGGCGAGACGGTCGTCGAACTGACGCCCGCCGGGCAGGCCGATCCGCTGTGTGACGGACTGCCGGATTCCTTCACCTCGCTGACGGGCCACACGGAGAACGTCGAGAAGCTCGGTGACGGGCTGACCGTGCTCGCCACGAGCCCGACGTGCCCCGTGCAGTTCGTCCGCCGCGGCGACCGGGTGTGGGCCACCCAGTTCCACGCCGACATGGACGCCGTCGCCATGCGCTCACGCATGGACTTCTACTACGACTACGGCTACTTCTCCCCCGAGGACTACGAGACGATCCTCGCGGCGCTGCCGGCCATCGACACGACCTGGTCGAACAAGCTCCTGGAGAACTTCGTCGACCACTGCAAGCGCCACGACACGCCCTGACCTACAGGCGGCTGATCGCCGTCTCCCCCGCGTTGCCCCCACCCGGGGCGTCGATGAACGGCAGGATCCGGGACTGCGGCAGCTCCTCGCGGCCGGCCATCTCGACGAGCACCATCGCCACCAGCTCGCGGGACGTGGTCACCGTGTCGTCGCTGGTGCGGGCATTGTCGACGACCGCGAGGCCACCCGCCGGCTCCAGCGTCAGCCGGGCCGGGGCGAGGATGAGGTAGTCGAGCTCCGAGTCCAGCAGATGCCGGTCGACGGCCTCCTTGGAGTCGGCGTAGGGGTAGAACGCGTCCTCGGGGTCGACCCCGTGGTCGAGGGAGCCGAGGTAGGAGACCATGAGCAGGCGCGGCGGCGTGACACCGGTCGCCTGCAGCTGCTCGAGGCCGGCGATGCACGCCAGGGCGCCGTCCCGGTCGATCGCGTAGGTCGCGGAGGCCCCGTCCTTGCCGGCGTTACCCGCGGCCCAGATCACCACGTCATACCCCTTGAGCTGCTGCGCCCAGTCATCGGCGCTGAGCGCCGTGAGATCCCGGATGAAGGGGGTCGAGCCGAGCGCCTCGATGTCGGGGGCCTGATCGGGATTGCGGATCAGGGAGGTCACATCCATCCCCGCCCGGATGAGACGGGAGGTGGTGAGTTGGGCGACCTTGCCGTGGCCGCCGATGATGAGAACCTTCTTCGGACTGGAGTTGTGTGCGTCGCTCATGGCCACCACCCTACGGAAAGTTTCCGGGGCGCATGCCGGCCACGTAGCGACGGTTGGCCCACCGCTGCATCGCCCGGGCCACGGGCCCGAACAGTTTTGCCAGCCACCAGGCGTGCCGGGAGAACGCGATCACCCGCCCAGTGACCGTGCCGTCCGGTGCCAGCGAGATGATGAACGCCTCCTCCCCCGACTCCACGTGCGCCGGCAGCGTGCCGTAGACCATGACCGTGCGCGTGGGGGTCTGTTCCTCCCGGATGATGAGGCAGGAGGACGTCGTCGGGCCGAAATGGAGGCGGACCAGGTTACCCCGGCGTCGCGCCCGCACCTTGGCGTGGGCGTGCACCTGCCACGTGTGCAGCCGCTCCGCGGCGGCCCGGTACACGTCCTCACCGTGGCCGAGGACGGCCGAGTGGTCGGTGATCTTCCACCGGCGCAGGCCAAGCTCCTCGGGGGTGCGGCCCTTCGCCAGTTTCAGCGTGGCCAACTGCAGGTACGCGGGGTACGAGAGGTGACCCCGGGAGATCATTTCCGGCCGACGGCCCAGTACGCGGCGGGGCCGATGCCGTTGATGAACTGCGCCAGGGCCCAAACCCACTTGGGGCCGCGGACCTTGTCGGCCGGGCGGCGGTAGAGGTCGACCCACGCGCCGATCTTCGCGGCCAGCTCGGCGGCGACACCGGCAAGGAGGCTGATGCGGGCGGGAGTGGACAGGTCGTTGAATTCCGTGCGGAGCTGGGACAGGGACGGGTTTCGGCTGCTCATGCCACCAGCTTAGCGCCGCGCCCGCGCCGATACGGCCGTCCGGCGTTACGATGGCCAGATGTTCGCCATCATGACTGTCACCGGTGAGGACCACACCGGAATCATCGCCGCCGTCACCACCGCGCTCGCCGAGCAGGAGATCAACATCCTCGATGTGTCCCAGACCATCATGGACAACTTCTTCACCATGATCCTGCGGGTGGAGTTCGACGAGCAGGTCCACGACATCACCGCCATCCAGGAGTCGATGGCCCCCGTCGAGAAGTCCCAGGGCCTGGTCATCCGCATCCAGTCCGAGGCCCTGTTCACCGCGGTCAACGAGATCTGATCATGAGCTTCCACCTCAACAGCCGCAACATCCTCGACACGATCGAGATGATCGAGAAGTACCGCCTCGACATCCGCACCGTGACGATGGGCATCTCCCTGCTCTCCTGCTCCCGCTCCACGATGGAGGAGACGTGCCGGGCGGTGTACGACCTGGTCGTCTCCCGCGCCTCCCGCCTCGTCGAGGTGTGTCAGGGCATCGAGGCGGAGCTGGGGATCCCGATCGTCAACAAGCGGATCTCCGTCACCCCGGTCGCCCTCATCACCGCCGGCGTGGAGGGCAACCCCGCCGATGTCGCCCGGGCGCTCGACCGCGCCGCCCGCGAGGTCGGGGTCAACTTCCTCGGCGGGTACTCCGCGCTGGTGGCCAAGGGTGCCACCACCTCCGAGAAGGCCCTCATCCGCTCCATCCCCGAGGCCCTGTCCGAGACCGACCTGGTGTGTTCCTCGGTGAACATCGCCACCTCCCGGGCGGGCATCAACATGAACGCCGCGGCCGCCCTGGGCCGCGTCATCAAGGAGGCCGCCGAGCTGACGGCCGACCGCAACGCCATCGCCTGCGCGAAGCTCGTCGTTTTCGCGAACTCCGTCGGCGACAACCCCTTCATGGCCGGCGCCTACCACGGTGTCGAGGAGCCGGACTGCGTCGTCTCCGTCGGCGTCTCCGGACCGGGCGTCGTCGACCGTGCCCTGGGTGATCTGGAGGGCGCGACCCTCGACCAGGTGGCCGAGGAGATCAAGAAGGCCGCGTTCAAGATCACCCGTGCGGGCCAGCTCGTCGGTGACATGGCCTCCGAGCGCCTGGGCGTCCCCTTCGGCATCGTCGACCTCTCCCTGGCACCCACCGCCGAGAAGGGGGACTCCGTCGCCCACATCCTCGAGCACATGGGGCTGGACCAGGTGGGCACCCACGGCACCACTGCCGCGCTGGCGCTGCTCAACGATGCCGTGAAGAAGGGCGGCATGATGGCCTGCTCCCGCGTCGGTGGGCTGTCCGGCTCGTTCATCCCCGTGTCGGAGGACAAGGGCATGATCGATGCCGTCCGCGCCGGCACCATCACCATGGACAAGCTGGAGGCCATGACCGCGATCTGCTCGGTCGGTTTCGACATGATCGCCATCCCGGGTGACACCTCCGCGGAGACCATCGCCGGGATGATCGCCGACGAGGCGGCCATCGGCGTGATGAACCACAAGACGACCGCCGTGCGTGTCATCCCGGTGCCGGGTACGCAGCCGGGTGACGAGGTCAACTTCGGCGGCCTCCTCGGCTACGCCCCGGTGATCCCGGTCAACCAGGTGGGCAACGCCGGGTTCATCGGGCGCGGTGGCTTCATCCCGGCGCCCGTCCACGGTCTGCGCAACTGATGAGCCCCGGTGCCCGCGCGTACAGTGGTATTACGTGAACGCAGCACCCCACGCCCATGATGTACGCACCGTCTTCGAGGACCTGGGCAGCCGACCCGAGGGCCTGAGCTCCGCGGACGCCGCCACCGCGCTCGAGCGACACGGGGAGAACGCCCTGCCGCAGGCGGCGGAGGAGACGTGGTGGCAGCGTCTGCTCCGGCAGTTCCGGGATCCGATGATCTACGTGCTCATCGCGGCCGGTGTGATGACGGCGCTGCTCGGCGAGGTGGTGGACACCATCGTCATCGCCGCCGTCGTCATCATCAACGCGGCCGTGGGTTTCTTCCAGGAGGGCAAGGCGGCCAACGCGCTGGCAGCGATCCGCGACATGCTCTCCCCCTCCTCCGAGGTGCTGCGCGACAACGCCTGGGTCACCGTCGACTCCTCCGAGCTGGTGCCCGGTGACGTCGTCCGTCTGCGTCCCGGTGACAAGGTCCCGGCGGACCTGCGTCTGTTCCAGTCCTCCAGCCTGCGGATCGAGGAGTCGGCGCTCACGGGCGAGTCCGTGCCCGCCGACAAGCGGATCGAGGCGGTGGCGGAGGGCTCCGACCTCGGCGACCGCACGTCCATGGCGTTCTCCGGCACCACCGTCGCCGCGGGCACCGGACTGGGCGTGGTCACGGCCACGGGTGCCGACACCCAGATCGGCCACATCACCACCATGCTCGACGAGGTGGAGGCCGCCGAGACGCCGCTGACCCGCTCGATGAGCCGCTTCTCCTCCATGCTGGCGGTCGGCGCGGTCCTGCTCGCGGCGCTCATGATCGCCGTGTCCGTCATCATCTACGGCACGTCGTGGGGCGAGGTCCTCATGTCGGCGATCGGTTTCGCCGTCGCCGCCATCCCGGAGGGGCTGCCCGCGGTCATGGCCATCACCCTGGCCCTCGGCGTGCAGAAGATGGCCGCCCGCAACGCCATCACCCGCCGTCTCACCTCGGTGGAGACCCTCGGCTCCGTCACCACCGTGTGCACCGACAAGACCGGCACGCTCACCCGCAACGAGATGACGGTCCGCGCCGTCCACACCCGCAACCACACCTACGAGGTGACCGGCACCGGCTACGCCCCCGAGGGGCGCCTGCTTCTCGACGACGAGGTGGTCACCCCCGACGGTCATCTCGACCTCGCCCGGATGGCGCAGGTGGCGGCGTACGCGAACGACGCGGGCGTCGAGAAGCGGGACGGGCGATGGGTGCTCACCGGTGAGCCGACCGACGGCGGCCTGCGCACCTTCGCCCTCAAGGCGGGGGTGGACGACACCGCCCGCCGGATCGCCGAGGTGCCCTTCGACTCCGAGTTCAAGTACATGGCCACCCTCGACGCCCTGGAGCAGGGCGCGGTGGTGCACCTCAAGGGGGCCCCGGACCGCCTGCTCGACCGCTGCGACCGGCAGTCCTCCCCCGACGGCGGCACCGAGCCGCTCGACCGGGCGTACTGGGAGGGGAAGATCGAGGAGTTCGGTGCCCGCGGCCTGCGCGTCCTGGCCGCCGCCTGGAAGAAGGGCGAGGGGCTGGACGATGTGACGGTGGGGGACGTCGACGCCGGTGGCTTCGTGTTCCTCGGCCTGTACGGCATCATCGACCCGCCGCGCGACGAGGTCGTCGACGCCGTCCGCACCGTCCAGGAGGCCGGGGTGCGGGTGCGGATGATCACCGGTGACCACGCCTCGACGGCGTCGGCCATCGCCCGCGAGGTCGGACTGGCCGGCCATCGCGCCATCACCGGCGCGGAGCTGGAGAAGGCCACCGACTCCGAACTGCAGACCATCGTCCGCGACCACGACGTCTACGCCCGCACCTCCCCCGAGCACAAGCTCCGCCTCGTGCAGGCGCTGCAGGCCAACGGGGAGGTCGTCGCGATGACGGGTGACGGCGTCAACGACGCGCCCTCCCTCAAGCAGTCGGACGTCGGCGTAGCCATGGGCATCAAGGGCACGGAGGCGACGAAGGACGCCGCCGACATCGTCCTCGCCGACGTCAACTTCGCCACCATCGCCGCCGCCATGAAGATGGGCCGCACGATCTACGACAACCTGCGCAAGGCCATCGTGTTCATGCTGCCCACCAACGGTGCGCAGGGCCTGGTCATCTTCGTCGCCATGCTCGTCGGCATGACCCTGCCGATCACTCCCCTGCAGGTCCTGTGGGTCAACCTCATCACCGCCGTGACCCTGTCCCTGGCCCTCAGCTTCGAGCCGGCCGAACCGGGCATCATGCAGCGCCGCCCCCGCAACCCCGACGCCGCTCTCCTCGACTCCGAGGCGATCCTGCGCATCCTCTACGTCTCGGTGCTCATCGGTGGTGCCACCATCGCCGTGTTCCAGTACCTGCAGATGAACGACGCCTCCCTCGAGGTGTCCCGCACCATCGCCGTGAACACGCTGGTCGTGGGCCAGATCTTCTACCTGTTCTCGGCCCGTTTCTCCCGGGTGAGTGCGCTGCGCAGGGAGCTGTTCACCACTAACCCGGTGTCCTGGCTGTGCGTCGCCCTCATGCTCGCGCTACAGCTGGCGTTCACCTACCTGCCGTTCATGCAGGCCGCCTTCGACACCACCTCGGTGGGCCTGCTCAGCTGGGGTGTCCCCATCCTGGCGGGTGTCCTCGTCTTCTCCGCCGTCGAGGTGGACAAGCTCATCCGCCGTCGGGTTTAGGAGCCGGGCCGGGGCCTGACTAGACTACTTGGTATGTCCGGATCGACCATCCACCCGCGCAAGCCCTTCCTGCTGCTGAGCACCCGCCCCGAGGACATGGCGGCCGCCGCCGAGCTCGTGAGTTTCCGGGAGAAGATGGGCCTGGGCAGGGACGGGATCGTGCAGATCCGGCTGGAGGCCCGCGAGCTCGGGCGTGTCGACGTCCGCGACTACTCCGGCATCATCCTCGGCGGCAGCCCCTTCAACGCCTCCGACCCGGTGAAATCCCCGCTCCAGTTGCGCGTCGAGGCGGACCTGGACCTCATGATGGACGAGGTCCTCGACCGTGACTTCCCCCTGTTCGGCGCCTGCTACGGCGTCGGCACCGTCGGCACCGCCATCGGCGCGCGTATCGACGACACCTACAGCGAGAAGCCCCAGGTCATCGAGGTGAGCCTCGTCCGGGAGGACCCGCTGCTCGAGGGCATGCCGGAGACGTTCCACACCATGGTCGGCCACAAGGAGGCCGTCGCCGTGCTTCCCGACGTCGCCACCGTCCTCGCCACCGGCCGCAACTGCCCCACCCAGATGTTCCGCGTGCAGGACAACATCTACGCCACCCAGTTCCACCCCGAGCTCGCCCCGGCGCAGTTCGAGCAGCGCCTGCGCATCTACGCCAACGCCGGCTACTACGAGCCGCACGAGCTCGATGCCATCCTCGCCGGCACCCGGGGTGTGGATCTCACCGTCGACGACCGGATCCTGCGGAACTTCGCGACGCGCTACGCGCGGTAGGCGATCTCCTCGGGCCCCGCGCAGGGGGAAGCTACGCCAGCTCGACGATCTCCATGTACTCGTCGGACCAGAGGTCCTCGTCGCCGTCGGGAAGCACGATGACGCGCTCGGGTTCCAGGGCCTTGACCGCGCCGGGGTCGTGGGTGACCAGGACGA
>DGYFI06203__coassemble_1087_pt1 | contig 31610 bp, 32 predicted proteins | sample DGYFI06203__metabat2_high_PE_041 | metagenome-assembled genome bin DGYFI06203 | reverse complement strand
CCAACCATCCACAGAAACGGTGCCTCTCGGCGACCTAGTCCTTGACAATCCCCTCGAGCCATGATCTCACGGAGGCGAGGACGCCGTCGTGGTCGAGGCCGACCTCGGCGAGCAGTTCGGAGCGCGAACTGTGCATCGGGAACACGGAGGGGAAGCCCAGGCGGCGCAGCGGCGTGTCGACCTCGGCGGCGGAGAGCACCTCGGCGAGGAGGGAGCCGACACCCCCGCGGACGATGCCGTCCTCGATGACCACCACGAGGTCGTGGTCGTCGGCGAGGCCGACGAGCGACCCGGCGACGGGGACGATCCAGCGGGGGTCGACGACGGTGACGTTGACGCCCTCCTCCTCCAGCGCGGCGGCCACGGTCAGCGCCACCCCGGCCATGGAGCCGACGGCGACGAGCAGCACGTCGAGGCCCTCCGCCGCGTCATCCGAGTAGCGGAGCATGTCCACGCCGTCAGCCAACTGCATGAGCGCGGGGATCTCCTCGGGCAGGGCGCCCTTCGGGTAGCGGACGACGGAGGGGCCGTCGGTGATGTCGAGGGCGGCGTCGAAAAGCTCCCGCAGCTGGGCGCCGTCACGGGGGGCGGCGACCCGGATGCCGGGGACGATGCTGGTGAGCGCCATGTCCCACACACCGTTGTGGGAGGCGCCGTCGGGGCCGGTGACGCCCGAGCGGTCGAGGACGAAGGTGACGGGCAGGCGGAGGAGGCCGACGTCCATGAGCAGCTGGTCGAAGGCGCGGTTGAGGAACGTCGAGTAGATCGCCACGACGGGGTGTTTGCCGGCCAGCGCGAGGCCGGCGGCGGAGGTGACGGCGTGCTGTTCGGCGATGCCCACGTCGAAGAAGCGGTCCGGGTAGGCCTCGGCGAAGGCGGCCAGCCCGGTGGGCCCGGCCATGGCGGCGGTGATGGCGACGATGTCGTCGCGACGCTCGGCGGCATCGAGTACCGCGGAGGTGAACACGGACGTCCAGTCGGGCTTGGCCTGGCTCAGTGCCTCACCGGTGAGGGGGTCGATGACGCCGGTGGCGTGCATCTGGTCGGCGACGTCGTTGACGGCCGGCCCGTAGCCGTGTCCCTTCTCGGTGATGGCGTGGACGATGATCGGCCCGTCGTAGTCGCGGGCGTAGGTCAGTGCGTGCAGCAGGGACTTGAGGTCGTGGCCCTTGACGGGGCCGACGTACTTCATGCCCAGTTCGGGGAACATCTCGGTGGGGATGATCTGGGACTTCACTCCCTCCTTGAAGGAGGCGAGTGCCTCGAAGGTGCGCTCCCCGACCCAGCCCATGGATTTCAGGGTCTTCTTGCCGTGCTCCATGATCTCGTCGTAGGAGCGTTCCATGCGGAGGCGGGCGAGGTTGTCGGCGAAGCCGCCGATGGTCGGCGAGTAGGAGCGGCCGTTGTCGTTGACGACGATGACGACGTTGCGGTCGTGGCCGGAGGCGATGTTGTTGAGTGCCTCCCAGCACATGCCGCCGGTGAGTGCCCCGTCACCGACGACGGCGACGACCTGGCGGTCGAGGCCGGACAGTTCGAAGGCCTTGGCCATGCCGTCGGCGACGGACAGGGCGGCGGAGGCGTGGGAGGACTCGGTCCAGTCATGCTCGGATTCGCCGCGGGCGGTGTAGCCGGAGATGCCGCCCTTCTGGCGCAGCGTGTCGAACTCCCCCGCGCGTCCGGTGAGGATCTTGTGCACGTAGGACTGGTGGGAGGTGTCGAAGATGATCGGATCGTGCGGCGAGGTGAAGATCTTGTGCAGGGCGATGGTCAGTTCGACGACGCCGAGGTTCGGGCCGAGGTGGCCGCCCGTCGCGGACACCTTCTCCACGAGCAGCTGCCGGATCTCCTCCGCGAGCTCCTCGAGCTGCTCCAGCCCGAGGTTTTTCAGGTCTGCGGGTGACGACAGTCCACTGAGAATACCCATCGTTGTCTGCTCGACTCCTTACAACCTTGTCCGACCGGTTCCGATCATCTTACCTGTCCCCGATTCAGCGGGACAGTTGCGCCATGACCTCGAAATGATGCGTTCCGGGGAACGCGTTGAGCACCGCCAGGCGGGTGAGCCGGTAGCCGGCCTCGCCCCAGGCCGCGACGTCACGGGAGAAGGTCGCGGGATCGCATCCGACGTGGATGACGCGCTCCGGGTTCTGCTTCGCGACGCCCGCCACCACCTCGTCGCCCGCGCCCGTCCGGGGCGGGTCGAGGACGACGACCCGCGGCGCGGGCAGCGAGCCGATCGCCTTCTCGACGAGCGTGTTGTGCCACTCCACCCGGTGACCGTCGAACTCCTGGTTGCGGGCGGACGTCGAGTAGTCGACGGAGTGGATGACCGCCCCGTCCCCCAGCGCGGAGGCCAGGGCGGGCACGAACAGGCCGACGCCGCCGTAGAGGTCCCAGCCGACGCCCTCGCCGGCGGGCAGGTCCGCCAGCCACTCACGCACGAGCGTGGTGTAGGCGTCGGGGGCGGCGACGTGCGCCTGCCAGAAGCCGGTGGCCGGGAAGTGGAAGGTGTGGCCGTCGGCGTGCTCGGTGACGGTGCCGGATCCCTCGAGCACCTGCTGCACCTTCTCGACACGACGCCCGCGCGGGGCCCGGCGCGTCTCCACGACGTGCCGCTGACCGGCGGAGTCGCGGACGGCGACGATCTCCGCGCCCGGGGTGTAGGTGCGGTCGAGGAGGTCGTCGACAAGCCCGGGGACGACCTGCGTGCACGGCACCGAGATGATCTCGTGGGAACCGTGCGCGCGGAAACCCGCCCGTCCCTGCTTGTCGACGCCCAGCCGCACCCTGGTCCGCCAGCCCCGCACGGGCGGGAGGGGGTGGAGTTCCGGGGCGGGCGGCTCGCTGACGCGACCGAGGCGGGTGAGCTGGCTCAGCAGGATGTCGGCCTTGAGGCCGGTCTCGGCCTCGGGGTTGAGGTCGCCGAAGTCGCAGCAGCCGGCCCCGGCGGCGGCCGCCGGGCAGGCCTGCTCGACGCGCAGCGGCCCCGGGGTGAGCACCTCGGTGACTTCGGCGCGGGCGAAACGCTTCTTGTCCTGGGTGAGGCGCACGCGCACCACGTCGCCCGGGTAGGCGCCGCGCACGAACACGACCCGCCCGTCCAACTCGGCGATGCCCTCACCGCCGTGCGCCATACGGGTGATCTCAAGGTCGGTCACGAGCAGCTCCTGGGTTCAGCGACGAAGGGGAAGAGGTCAGCCTACACGCCCCTACTTCTCGGTCGGCTCCTCGGTGGGGACCTCGTCGACCTGCTGGGACTGCGCCTTGAGTGCCTGGGCGGCCTGCTGCTGCTGGGCCTGCTCGGCGCGCTGCTGCATCGCCTGCTGCACCTGTTCGACGAGCTGCTTCGGCAGGACGACGGGCAGGGAGTTGCCGGCGAGGATCGGGTCGGAGCCGCGGTAGACGAAGGTACGGGCGGTGATTTCGCGTGCCAGGTCGCGCAGGCCCTCGGCGCGGTCGTGCGGGGCGGTGGTGGTCATGCGCAGCATCCAGCGCGGACCCTCGACGCCGATGACGCGGATCTTGCCGTGCTCGCCCTGGCCGATGATCTCCGGGCCCCACGGGCCCTGGTCGACGTCGGTCTCCAGGCCGTCGCCCATCATGCCCTGGGTGATCTGCTCGCCCGCCTCGGCCCACTGGCCGGCGGAGTTGGGGGCGGCGAAGGCGACGGGGGTGATGCGCCCGAACTCGGTGACAATGTGCACCATCTTCGGGCCCTGCTCCCCCATCTCCACCTGCACCTGGGAATTCTTCGGCAGGGGGATGCGCATGGAGCCGAGGTCGAGGATGCCGAGGGAGAAGTCGGAGAAGTCGAACTCGGCGATGTCCACGGTGTCGCCGTCAAAGGGGCCGGTGTCCCCCGCGACGGTGGCCTCCTGCGGCTCGACGTTCTCCGGCACCTCCGGGGTGGGGTCCTCGTAGGTGGACTCCGCCGCTTCCTGCTTCTTACCGAACGGCCACATAGCCATGGTTGATCGTCTCCTCGTGGTGTACGTTGCCGCCCACTGTACTAGTGGCTAATGGGTGCCGGTGGATCCGTGGCCCCCCTCGCCACGCTCGGTGACGTCGAGATCCTCGACCTCCGCGAAGTCGACGAGCTCGACCCGCTGGACGACGAGCTGGGCGATGCGCATACCGCGGGTGATCTCCACGGGGGTCTGCGGGTCGAGGTTGATGAGGCTCACCTTGATCTCCCCGCGGTAGTCCGCGTCGACGGTGCCGGGGGCGTTGACGATGCTCAGCCCCTGCTTGGCGGCCAGCCCGGAGCGCGGGTGGATGAGGCCGACGGTGCCCAGCGGCAGGGCCAGGGCGATGCCGGTGCCCACGAGCTGCCGCTGGCCGGGGGCGAGGGTCACATCCTCGGTGCTGTAGAGGTCGACGCCGGCGTCGCCGCGGTGGGCGCGGGCGGGCAGGGGCAGGTCCTTGTCCAGTCGCTTGATGCGGACCGGGCTGAATTCACTCATGTACGTCACGGGACCAATCTAGGCCATGGATCGATGGGTTAGAGTGGTGAATCGTGAGTGACACCGGTTCAGCTTCTTCCGCCGCCCCCCGCACCCTCTACCGCGAGCGTCAGTGGGTGCCTGTCTACTGGTGGGCCCTGGCGGCGTTCCTCGTGATCCTGACGGCCCTGCAGCTGTACCAGAACCGCACCATCGCCTGGCTCATCGTGCCGCTCATCGTACTCTCGGCCGTGGCGGTGTGGATCCTGGTCAGCTGGTCGTCGACCGTCATCACGGTGGAGCAGGATCCGGACGGGACGCGCTGGCTGTCGGTGAAGTCGGCGAACCTCCCCCACGACGTGGTGTCCCGTTCCCTGGCGGTGCCCGCCACCGCGAAGCGCAACGCCATGGGCCGCCAGCTCGACCCGGCGGCGTTCGTCGTCTCGCACGGCTGGATCCACGAGATGGTCATGCTGGTGCTCGACGATCCGGAGGACCCCACCCCCTACTGGCTGGTGAGCACCCGCCACCCGGAGAAGCTCCTCGAGGCGTTCCTCCCGGAGCAGACGGACACCTCCCTGGCGCACCTGGAGCGCTGACCGGCGGTGACGCGGATACGCGAAGGGCCCGGCAGGATCACTCCCGCCGGGCCCGACGTGTGCCGTCTAGGCGCAGTCCTGGCAGATCTCGGAACCGTCGTCCTGGGTGAAGGCGACACGGTTACGACGCTGCACGAGGAAGCACTCGGCGCAGGTGAACTCGTCGGCCTGCTTCGGCACGACGGTGACGTTGAGTTCCTCACCGGACAGGTCGACGGCCGGGAGGTCGAAGGGCTCGACGATGTCGCCGTCGTCGTCGATGCCGGGGCTCTGGCTCTCAGCGGCCTTGAGACCCTCGAGGGAGTCGGTTTCCAGCTCGTCCTCAACGCGACGTCGCGGTGCGTCGTAATCAGTCGCCATACGTCGTACATCCTTCACGTGTTGATCAACCGCGTCCACGGCCGATGTGCGTAGTGTCGAGGCGCATATTAAGCCACAAATTCCTCCATGTCATACTCCCAGGCCACCGGCGTGTTACCGGCCCTGAAGGGGACGCATGACACCGGCGTCGGCGACCAGTTCCTGCCAGGCCCCTGACAAGGGGCCGGCGGCGACGGAGACGGGCTCGCCGGCGGAACCGGGCGTCGACAAGCGGGGGGTGTGGGCGACTGCCCCCGCCTCCCGGGCGATGAGCGCGCCGGCGGCGAAGTCCCAGCAGTGCAGGCCGTGCTCGTAGAAGGCGTCGACGGTACCCTCGGCGACGCGGCAGAAGTCGAGGGCGGCGGCACCCATGCGGCGGATGTCCCGGACCCGGGGCAGCATCTCGGCGAGCAGTGCCGCCTGCTGCGCGCGCCACGCGGAGGAGTAGGAGAAGCCGGTGGCCACGAGCGCCAGCGCCGGGTCGGTCACCTCGTTGCACGCCAGGCGCACCCGCTCCCCGTCGCGCTCGACGTGGGCACCCTGCCCCACCGCGGCGGAGTAGACGTGGCCGCGGGGGACGTTGACGACGCAGCCGGCGAGGACCTCCCCGTCAACGGCCGCGGCGATGGACACGGCGTACTCGGGCAGACCGTAGAGGAAGTTGACGGTGCCGTCGATGGGGTCGACGATCCACGACACCCCGCTTGTCGACGCCCGCGAGCTGCCCTCCTCGCCGATGATCCCGTCGTCGGGACGCAGCGTGAGCAGGCGGTCGGCGATCAAGTCCTCGGCGAGCGTGTCGACGATGGTCACCGGATCCACCGCCGACGACTTCGTGGCGGAGCAACTGCGGATGTCCCCCAGTTCCGCCCGCTTGGCCAGGATCTTCCCGGCGGCCTCGACGGCGACCTCGACAGCGATGTCCTTGAGCGGCAGGGGATCGTGTTTCGTCATGGGCCCCATTGTGCCCGCAGTTTGTATGCTTGGCGTCATGAGCACAATCGGCTTCGGTATCGACATCGGCGGGTCGGGCATCAAGGGTGCCCGCGTCAATCTGGAGGACGGCGAGTTCGTCGGCGACCGCATCAAGATCAAGACGCCCCGGCCGGCGACCCCGGAGGCGGTGGCCGAGACCGCCGCGGAGATCGTGCGCCTCGCCGAGTGGGACGGGCCCGTCGGCCTGACGATGCCCTCGGTGATCAAGGGCCAGATCGCCCGCACCGCAGCGAACATCGACGAGTCGTGGATCGGCACCGACGTCCATGAGCTCTTCGCCCGCCACCTCGGCGAGCGCGAGATCTCCGTGCTCAACGACGCCGACGCCGCCGGCATCGCCGAGGTCGCCTTCGGCGATCCGCGCTCCCGCCAGGGCTCGGCACTGTTTCTCACCTTCGGCACCGGCATCGGTTCCGCCCTGCTTGTCGACGGCCACCTCTTCCCCAACACCGAACTCGGCCACATCATCATCGACTCGGTGGAGGCGGAGCGGCGGGCGTCGTCCGCGGCGAAGGACCGCGACGAGCTCAGCTACAAGAAGTGGGCGAAGCGCGTGACGAAGGTGCTGCGCGAGTACGAGCGCCTGCTCAACCCGGGCGCGTTCATCGTCGGTGGCGGAATTTCCCGGGAGCACGAGAAATGGGTCCCGCTTCTCGACGTCGAGGCCCCTGTTTTCCCCGCCCAGCTGCGTAATCGCGCCGGCATCGTGGGCGCGGCGATGGCCGTGGCGGCACACGTCGCACCCTGAGGCGGTTGAACCGTCACGGAATAATTGATCTATACTGGGCGGTTGATTGCGAGGGCGGTGCACCGCACCGTCGCAGCGGTGATCGCCCCGTCTCTGGTACGGGGCCGACACATTCAAGTAGGCAAGGCGAAAGGGCGTACGTGGCAGCCACCGATTCTTCAGGCAATGCAGCGACTGACAACGCAGACAACTCTGCGGTCGAGTCAGCCGCCGATACTCCGGTGAAGAAGGCCGCCAAGAAGGTGGCCAAGAAGACGGCCCGCAAGGTCGCCAAGAAGACCGCGCGCAAGGCGGCGAAGAAGACCACCCGCAAGGTGGCCAAGAAGACCGCCAAGAAGACCACCCGCAAGGCCACCACCAAGGCCGCGACCGACGCCGAGGCACCGGAGGGTGCAGAGGACGAGCTCGAGGATGAGCTCGAGCCCGACGAGCCCGACTTCGACGAGGCCAACCTCGAGGAGGATGAGCTCGGCGAGGAGGGTGTCGAGGAGGAAGAGGAAGAGGAAGAGGAGGAGGACACCGGTGCCTCCGTCTGGGACGAGGACGAGTCCGCCGCCCTGCGCCAGGCCCGGAAGGACGCGGAGCTCACCGCCTCCGCCGACTCCGTCCGCGCCTACCTCAAGCAGATCGGCAAGGTCGCCCTGCTCAACGCGGAGCAGGAGGTGTCCCTGGCCAAGCGCATCGAGGCCGGTCTGTACGCCACCTACCGCATGGAGCAGATGGAGGAGGCCTTCGCCGGCGGCGACAAGGACGCCAAGCTGACCCCGGCGGTCAAGCGTGACCTGCGGGCCATCGCCCGTGACGGCCGCAAGGCCAAGAACCACCTGCTCGAGGCCAACCTGCGTCTCGTCGTCTCGCTGGCGAAGCGCTACACCGGCCGCGGCATGGCGTTCCTCGACCTCATCCAGGAGGGCAACCTCGGTCTCATCCGCGCGGTGGAGAAGTTCGACTACACCAAGGGCTACAAGTTCTCCACGTACGCCACGTGGTGGATCCGCCAGGCCATCACGCGCGCCATGGCCGATCAGGCCCGCACCATCCGCATCCCGGTGCACATGGTCGAGGTCATCAACAAGCTGGGCCGTATCCAGCGTGAGCTGCTGCAGGATCTGGGCCGCGAGCCCACCCCGCTGGAGCTGGCGAAGGAGATGGACATCACCGAGGAGAAGGTCCTCGAGATCCAGCAGTACGCCCGCGAGCCGATCTCCCTCGACCAGACCATCGGCGACGAGGGTGACTCCCAGCTCGGTGACTTCATCGAGGACTCCGAGGCCGTCGTCGCCGTCGACGCCGTCTCCTTCACCCTCCTGCAGGATCAGCTGCAGGACGTGCTGCAGACGCTGTCCGAGCGTGAGGCCGGTGTCGTCCGCCTGCGCTTCGGCCTCACCGACGGCATGCCGCGCACCCTCGATGAGATCGGCCAGGTGTACGGCGTCACGCGTGAGCGCATCCGTCAGATCGAGTCGAAGACGATGTCCAAGCTGCGCCACCCCTCGCGTTCGCAGGTGCTGCGCGACTACCTGGACTAATTGTTCAGCTTATCGACGCCCCCGTTCAGGGTTGAACGGGGGCGTTTCCGATTCACATGACACGGCGAGAGTTTCCGCGGTAATGGAATGAGGGGAAGCAACACCCTCCTACCGAAAGGCACACATCACGTTCAACGACCTCTCCTACATCGCCGAGATCCCCTCCTCCTGGGTGGAGTACGGTGGCCTCCAGTACATCGGCGCCGGCATCCTGGACATGTTCGCCGAGTTCGCCGAGTGGTTCAGCTCCGGCTCCTCCTACGAGCAGCCACCGGCCCCCGCGTGTCCATGAGCACGCGGGGGTCGCGCGATTCCGGGCCTTCTACCGCGGCTCGCGTGCGACTGGCACGGCCAGTTCCTGCGGCCGGTAGACGGCGGGCAGCCCCTCGCGGCCGTAGCTGAGGCGGCGGTGGACCCACTCGATCGGCCCGGGCCAACCGAACAGGTCCCAGACGAACGCCCACAGCAGGGTGGCCAGCCACACACCGAAGGCGAGGCCCATCTGCGGCAGGATACCTGCCTCGCTGCCCCAACCGAGCAGGAAGGACTGGGTGATCACCATGAACAGGATCGACTGCAGGATGTAGCCCGACATGGAACGCTGGCCCAGGGCGACGAAAGCCCGGAGGGCCGGGTTGAGGGTGTCGACGGTTCCCTGGAACAGCAGCGCCACCAGTGCCAGGGCGGCGGGGCCGGTGAGCAGGCCGACGCCGGTGTTGATGACGGAGAACGGGACCTCCCAGGTCTCGGGCAGGACGCCGATGGCGGCCAGACCCCAGGGCAGACCGACGATGAGGACGACGGCCGCACCGACGGCCACCCAGGAGCGGAGGAGGGTGCGGTGGGCGGCAGCGTCGATGAGCACGCCCCGGCGGGCCCACACGAACCCGATGATGACCAGCGGGCCGAGCATGAAGACGAGGATGGGGAAACTGGCGACGGCCGCGAGGCCGGCGGCGGCGTTGAACCCGAGGTAGTGGAGGTAGGAGTCGGCGGACGACTGGAATTCACCCGGTGTCAGCGCGAAGTCCGTGACCGCGGGGAAGAACATGAGGGCCACGCCGATGGCAGTGTAGATGACGACGTTGAGGCCCAGCATCACCCACGCGATGATCATGAGGGTCCGGTCGCGGAGCGTGATCATCGAGATGAGCACCAGGGCCACCAGCGAGTACTGCAGGATGATGTCGCCGAAGAACAGCAGCACCAGGTGCACCACGCCGATGAGTGCCAGGAACCCGTAGCGCCGCCACAGCACCCGCTTCGCCTTGCCCGGCGGGAAGCCGCGCCGCCACAGGCTCAGGGTGATGAGCCCGACGCCGAAACCGAGGAGCGTGGTGAACAGGGGCAGGCCGCGGACATGGACGAACATCGCGTGGAGGACCACGGCGATCTGCTCGGCCATGCCCGCGTCACCGTGGATGCCGCCGAAGTAGCCGGCGGAGTCGGCGGTCTCCGGAGCGGCCCAGGCGGTCGGCAGGTTGGCCAGCGCGATGCCCAGCAGTGCCAGGCCACGGGCGAGGTCCGGGGCGATGTAGCGGACTTTCTGGGCCGGGGTGGGGGCGGCGACCGGAGTGGACATGGCTAACTGTCCAGCCAGGTGTTGAACGAGTTCTCGATGCAGGTCTGCTGCTGGGCGGGGTCGGAGATCTCGAAGCACTCCATCATGCCGGTCTCATTGATGATGAAACCGGCGAACACCCAGAACAGGATCGAGATGACGATGGCGATGAGCGAGAGAATGAGGCCCGCCACCGACATACCCATGCGGCGGCCCGGGCCTGGGATGCGGCGCGCCCGGACGATCGCCACGATGGCGATGATGAGGCCGATGAGCCCGAGGATGAAGGCGAAACCGGAGAACAGGATGCTCACGCCGCCGATAAGGGCGACGATGCCGACACCGAGGGCCCACGGGGCGACGCGGTTCTTCTCCTCCTCCATCGCCCAGGTGGAACCGCCGGGGCCGACGCCGTAGCCGGCCCCGCCGTAACCGGCACCGTAGTCCGGCTGCGGGGTGGTCCCGCCGCCGTACCCGGCCTCCGGGGTGTTGTCACCGCCGGAGGGGTACCGGTAGGCGTCGTAGTTCGGTTGCCCGCCGGTGGGCCGGTTCGGGTCGTTCTGGTCGAAGGGGTTGCTCATCGCGGGCACCTTTCAGAGAGATACGTTTTGTCCCCTCAGGGTAACCGCCCGAGTGGTGAGTTTTCCTGTCTGAATCCGTAGAATCGGGCAAATTCCGGGCAGAATCAGCGTATTCCCTGACTCCTCTCACCACTGCCGCAGATAGGCGATGCGGTCGCGGAGCTGTTCCTCCGTGCACAGGGCGGTGGGCGGGCCGCCGCAGGCGTTGCGGGCCTCGGTGTGGATCGCCCCGTGCGGGCGCCCGGTGCGCCCGGCGGTGATGGAGACGATCGCGTTGAGCTCCTTGCGCAGCTGCGGCAGCACGTCGCTGGCGACGCGCTCGGCGGCGGCCTTGTTGCCCTCCGACTGGCGGGCCTGCTCGTTGGCGGCGGCGACGGCGTCGCGGGCGTCGAGCTGCTCCTCCTGGCGCTTACGCAGGAGGGCCTTCATCTGCTCGGCGTCGAGCAGCCCGGGGAGGCCGAGGTAGTCGGCCTCCTCGTCGGAACCGGTGAAGGTGGCGGTGCCGTAGGTGGAACCGTCGTAGATGAGGGAGTCGAGCTCGGCGTCGGCGCCGAGGGACTCGTAGGACTTCTCCTCATCCTTCTCGTTCTGCTCGCGGTTGGCCTCGGCGAGCGCCTCGTCGTCCCAGCCCTCCTGGGGGCGGTCGGGCTTGCCGAGGACGTGGTCGCGGGAGGTCTCCAGCTTCTCCGCCAGGCCGAGCAGGACGGGCACGGAGGGCAGGAACACCGACGCGGTCTCACCGGGCATGCGCGACCGCACGAAACGGCCGATGGCCTGGGCGAAGAACAGCGGTGTCGACGCCGAGGTGGCGTACACGCCGACAGCCAGGCGCGGGACGTCGACACCCTCGGACACCATGCGGACGGCGACCATCCACTCGTCGGTGCTGTTGGAGAACTCCTCGATGCGGGCGGAGGAGCCGGGCTCGTCGGAGAGGATGACGGCCACCGGCGTGGAGGACAGGTTCCGGAGGATCGCGGCGTACGCGCGCGCCGTCGTCGTGTCCGTGGCGATGACGAGGCCACCGGCGTCGGGCATGTTCTTGCGCAGCTGCAGCAGGCGGGTGTGCGCCGCCTGCAGCACCGCCGGGATCCAGTCGCCCTTCGGGTCGAGCGCCGTCTTCCAGGCACGGGCCGTCTGCTCCGCGTTGAGCGGCTCGCCGAGGCGGGCGGCGTACTCCTCACCCGCGGAGGTGCGCCAACGGGCCTCACCCGAGTAGGCGAGGAACACGACGGGGCGGACGACGCCGTCGGCCAGCGCATCGGCGTAGCCGTAGGTGTGGTCGGAGCGGGACACCAGGTGTCCCTCCCCGTCCTCCTCGTAGCGGACGAAGGGGATGGCCGAGTCGTCGGAACGGAACGGCGTACCGGTGAGCGCGAGGCGGTGCTCGGCGTCGGCGTAGGCCTCGCGGATGCCGTCGCCCCAGCTCTTGGCGTCACCGCCGTGGTGGATCTCGTCGAGGATCACCAGGGAGCGCTTCGCCGTGCACACCGCGTAGTGCTTGAAGGGGTGCATCGCCACCTGCGCGTAGGTGACCACGACGCCGTCGTAGGACGGGTTGACCGCGGAGGCGTTGGTGAAATGCGGGTCCAGCGCCAGGCCGACGCGGGCCGCGGCCTGGGACCACTGGATCTTCAGGTGCTCGGTGGGCACCACGACGATGACGCGGTCCACGGCGCGCGACGACTTGAGCTCGGTGGCCACGCGCAGTGCGAACGTGGTCTTACCGGCGCCCGGCGTCGCGACCGCCAGGAAATCCTTCGGTTTGTGGAGCAGGAACTTCGTCAGTGCCGACCGCTGCCAGGCGCGGAGCTGCCCCTTGCTTCCCTGTCCTCCCCCACTCACTTGCGACGCAGGCCCTTGTAGATCCGTTCGCAGTCGGGGCACACCGGCGAGCCCGGCTTGGCCTGCTTGGTCACCGGGAAGGTCTCACCGCACAGGGCGACGACCATGTTGCCGCTCACGGCGGACTCGACGATCTGGTTCTTCTTGACGTAGTGGAAGAACTTCGGGGTGCCGTCGTCGAGGTCGGTGTCTTCCCTGATGTCTGGGCGTTCGATGGTCTTCGTACTGGTCTTCACGCGAACCATCATGCCCCACATCTGACCTGATTGGCACACAGGGCTACCCTGAGCAGTATGGATCAGGACACCTTCGACTCTGTGGAGGACCCGGGAGAGGAATCCTCCTCCCGGGCGGCGCGGCGCTTCCGCCTGCGCCGTCGCCGCGCGGAGCTGATCACCACCGCGCAGCGCTCCCCCGCCGAGAATCTGCGCCACCGCGAGCGGGTGTACACGTGGCTGCAGGCCTCCCGCCTGCCGGCGCTGCTCATCAGCGCCGGCAGTTATCTGTGGCTGGGTGACTGGATCTTCTCGGGCATCCTCTTCCTCATCTCCGTGCCGTTGCCGTGGATCGCGGTGGTCATCGCCAATGGCAAGGGAGAAGTGCGGGACAAGCGCACCCGCAACACCTACAAGCCGCAGGTCGCCCGCGAGTACTACGCCGCCGTGGAGGCCGAGCGCCGCGCGCAGCTGGAGTCCCCCGCCCGTCCGGAGCTGGAGACGGGGCAGTCCGACATCATCGACCATGACGACACCGAGGAGAATCCGACGTGAGCCTCGCCGCCCTCGCCCCCGAGCTGACCGCCCTCTTCGCCGACGCCGGGTTCACGGCCGACGGCATCGCCGCCCACCTGGGCCCGGACGCCACTGAGGCCCTCCACCGCGGTGAGCCGGCCGCCGTGCGTTACGCCGCCGCGGATGATTCGACCCTGTCGCGTCTCATCCGGGTCTTCGTGCTGCGCGACGCGGTCCCCGCCACCGAGCTCGCCGAGCTGCTCGGGGCCACCCTGGCGACGAAGCTCATCGACGCCCGCGCCGTCACCGTCGACCGTTCCGGCACCGTCCGCCTCGTCCTGGACATCCGCCCGCACGTCATCGTCGGTGAGAACCGGTGGGTGTTCTCGGACGCGGACGCCTCCATGACCGAGCACGTCCCCGGCCCGGACCACGTCCTCGGCGTCGGCGCGGCCAGTCTCTCCCTCCTGCAGTCCACGCCGGTCACCCCGGTGGACACGGTCCTCGACCTGGGCACCGGCTCCGGCGTGCAGGCGCTGGGCCAGCTGGGCACCGCCGAGCAGGTGACGGCCACGGACATCCATCCGCGGGCCCTCGAGCTGGCGGCCGCCACCTTCGCCGGGGCGGGCGCACAGGTGGAGCTGCTGCAGGGTGCCTGGTTCGAACCGGTCGCCGGTCGCCGTTTCGACCGCATCGTGGCCAACCCGCCGTTCGTCGTCGGCCTGCCGGAGGTGGGCCACGTCTACCGCGACTCCGGCCTCAACCTCGACGGGGCCTCCGAGCTCGTCGTCTCCCGCGCCCCGGAGCACCTCGCGCCGGGCGGCACCGCGCATCTGCTCGCCGCGTGGGTGCACACCCACGAGCAGTCCTGGGCGGCGCGGGTGGCGTCGTGGCTGCCCAAGCGGGGTGTGGCGGCATGGATCATCGAGCGCGACGTCGCCGACCCCGCGCACTACGTCGGCACGTGGCTGCGTGACGAGTCCATCGACCCCCGCTCCCCCGCGGCCGCCGCCCGCACCGAGGCGTGGCTGCGCCACTTCGACGAGCACGGCGTCACCGGCATCGGTTTCGGTTTCGTGGCCATCCGCGACATCGGCGACGAGCCGTCGGACATCATGGCCGAGCCCATGCCGCAGGCCTTCACCGATCCCCTCGGCCCGGAGATCGAGGAGTACTTCGACCGCATCGGCTGGCTGCGGCAGCGCACCTCCACCGAGCTTGCCGACGCCACCTACCTCGCCCGCCCCGGCCTGGCCCGGGAGGACATCTCCCAGGCCGACACGGACGCCGGCGTGGGCTTCGCCCCCGCCGCCCTCCGACTGACCCGTACGGACGGACCACGGTGGAGGCACGACGTCGACAAGCATCTCGCGGCGATCGTCGCCGGCCTGCACCCGCACGGGCTCTCGCTGCGGGAGACGGTCGGGCTCTACGCCCTGGCCAACGACCTCGAGGAGGAGACCCTGTTGGATTCCGCTGTGCCCGCCGTCGTCGACCTGGTCCGCCACGGACTCGTGTTGCCGGCGGAGGTGATCCTGTGAAGGCCGTCCTCACCCGCGTGAGCTCCGCGTCCGTCACCGTCGACGGCGAGGTCGTCGGCGAGATCGGTCCCGGCCTGCTGGCGCTCGTCGGCGTCGGCCGGGAGGACGCGCCCGACGCCTGGGAGACGATGGTGCGCAAGATCGCCGAACTGCGCATCCTCGACGGCGAGCGCGGCGTCGAGGAGGCCGGTCAGTCGGTGCTGCTCGTCAGCCAGTTCACCCTCCACGGCCGCACCGCCAAGGGCCGCCGCCCCAGCTGGTCGGACGCCGCACCCGGGGAAGTCGCCGAACCGGTCATCGGGAGGATCGCCGCCGGGCTGCGCGCGCGGGGCATCCACGTCGAGGAGGGCGTGTTCGGGGCGATGATGCAGGTCGCCTCCGTCAACGAGGGCCCCTTCACGGTGCTGGTCGAGTGCTGATTCACCGCCCGGGAACAAAACCGGGCGCCCGCGCGTTGAGCAGATAGTACCGGCGAACTTAGGAGGCCTCCCGATGACCAACCCTTCCCTGCAGGATCCTGACGTAGAGACCACCGACCGTGGAAGCCGCCGCGGCCAGACCAACGACAACCCGTCCGCGGACCTGGTCCGCGTCTATCTCAACGGTATCGGCCGTACGGCTCTGCTCAACGCGGAGGAAGAGGTGGAGCTCGCCCAGCGGATCGAGGTCGGCCTGTACGCCGCCCACCTGCTGGAGACGGACAAGAACCTCACCCGCGCCATGAAGCGCGACCTCAAGGTCCTGGCGAAGGACGGCAACAAGGCCCGCGCCCACCTGCTGGAGGCCAACCTCCGCCTCGTGGTGTCGCTGGCCAAGCGTTACACCGGCCGCGGCATGCCGCTGCTGGACCTCATCCAGGAGGGCAACCTCGGTCTCATCCGCGCGATGGAGAAGTTCGACTACGCCAAGGGCTTCAAGTTCTCCACCTACGCCACCTGGTGGATCCGCCAGGCGATCACCCGCGGCATGGCCGACCAGTCCCGCACCATCCGCCTCCCCGTCCACCTCGTGGAGCAGGTGAACAAGCTCTCCCGCATCAAGCGTGAGATGTACCAGCACCTGGGCCGTGAGGCGACGAACCAGGAGCTGGCCGAGGAGTCCGGCATCGAGGAGTCCCGCATCGAGATGCTGCTGCGCCAGTCCCGTGACCCGGTGTCGCTGGACATGCCGGTCGGCGCTGACGAGGAGGCCCCGCTGGGCGACTTCATCGAGGACGCCGAGGCGACCGACGCGGAGTCCGCCGTCGTGGCCACCATGCGCCACTCGGACATCCGTTCCGTCCTGGGCACCCTGGAGGAGCGCGAGCAGGACGTCATCCGCCTGCGCTACGGCCTCGACGACGGTGTGCCGCGCACCCTCGACCAGATCGGCCGCCGCTTCGGTCTCTCCCGCGAGCGTGTCCGCCAGATCGAGCGTGAGGTCATGAGCAAGCTGCGCGACGGCCACCGGGCCGCCCGCCTGCGCGAGTACGCTCTCTAGACAATTTCTCCCACCACCACCGAGCCGCCTTCCCGACCCCCGGGAAGGCGGCCGTTTGTGGGGTAGGCTTCTACCCATTGTCGGACATGTAATGCAGAAAGGCGTTGTGGGCGTGAAAGACCTGGTCGATACCACTGAGATGTATCTGCGGACCATCTATGAACTCGAGGAAGAGGGCATCACCCCCCTGCGTGCCCGCATCGCCGAACGCCTCGAGCAGTCCGGCCCGACCGTCAGCCAGACGGTCGCCCGCATGCAGCGCGACAACCTCGTCGTCGTCCGCCCCGACCGTTCCCTGGAGATGACCCCCGAGGGCCGCGAGCTGGCCACCGCCGTCATGCGCAAGCACCGCCTCGCCGAGCGGCTGCTCACCGACATCCTGGGCCTCGACATCCACCAGGTCCACGATGAGGCCTGCCGTTGGGAACACGTCATGAGTGAGGCCGTCGAGGAGCGGGTTGTCGCCGTCCTCGAGGACGCCTCCCGCTCCCCCTTCGGCAACCCGATCCCGGGCCTCGCCGACCTCGGGGTCGTCGCCCCGGTCGCCGTCGACCACGGCATCCGCGCCGTCGACCTGCCGGAGGGCACGCCCACCGAGGCCCGCATCGTGCAGATCAACGAGATCCTCCAGGTCGATCCGGAGCAGTTCGCCCTGCTGGTCGACGCCGGGATCACCATCGGCTCCACCGTCACCGTCACCCACGAGGGCGGCACGATCCGACTGTCCTGCGGTGCCGCCGAGGTGACGATCCACCCTGACCTGGCCCACGCCGTCCGGGTGGAGATCGTCTGATGAAGCTGTTGGTCACCGGCGGTGCCGGTTACGTCGGTTCCGTCTGCGCGCAGGTCCTGCTCGAGGCCGGCCACGAGGTGGTCGTCGTCGACAACTTCACCACGGGCAACCGGGCCGCCGTCCCTGCCGACGCCCGCCTCGTCGAGGGTGACGTCCGCGACGTCGCCGCCGAGGTGCTCGCCGAGGGCGGTTTCGACGGGGTCATCCACTTCGCCGCCCGCTCCCTGGTGGGTGAGTCGATGGAGAAGCCCGAGGAGTACTGGCAGCACAACGTGGTCACCTCGCTGGCGCTGCTCGACGCCATGCGCGCGAACGGCGTGACCAACCTGGTGTTCTCGTCCACGGCCGCCACCTACGGCGAGCCCGAGGTGGTGCCCATCACCGAGGACATGCCGACCTCCCCGACCAACCCCTACGGGGCGTCGAAGCTGGCGATCGACTACATCATCACCTCCTACGCGCAGGCCCACGGCCTCGGCGCGACGAGCCTGCGCTACTTCAACGTGGCGGGTGCCTACGGGCAGATCGGTGAGAACCGCGAGATCGAGACCCATCTCATCCCCCTCGTGCTGCAGGTGGCCCTCGGCCACCGCGACAGGATCTTCATGTTCGGCGACGACTGGCCCACGCCGGACGGCACCCCGGTGCGCGACTACATCCACATCCGGGACCTCGCCGACGCGCACGTCCTCGCCCTGGAGACGAATGAGCCGGGCACCCACCGGATCTACAACCTCGGCTCCGGCGACGGCTACTCCGTCCGGCAGGTCATCGAGATGTGCCGACAGGTCACCGGCCATCCCATCCCCGCCGAGGTCGCACCCCGGCGCGCCGGCGACCCGGCCACGCTCATCGCGTCCTCGGCGAAGATCCAGGAGGAGCTGGGCTGGAACCCGACGCGCACGGACCTGGAGACCATCGTCACCGACGCCTGGGCCTTCACCAGCCGGCTCGGCGACGCGGCCTGGTCCGCGAAGAAGCGCTAGCCGGCCCACCCCCACTTTCGTGGGGGATCCTCCACCCCGTGCTGGGCGCGGACGATCCGTGATCCCTCGCGCACCGAGGCGAGCATAAACTCGAACTTCCCGCACTGCGCCGGGGCGATGAGCAGCCGCGAGAGCATGTGGGTGGGGTCCTCGTCGAGGGCGGCCAGGAGTGCGTGGGTGGTGCGCATCGTCAGCTGCAGCCGCACCATGCACAGGGCGTGGATGCACAGCGCGTTGTGCCGGATGACGCCGGTGAACGTGCGGGCCACGGCCAGCATGAGCTGCCCGCCCGTCTCCGGCGCGCGGAGCACGTCCTCGATGATGAGGTCGCGCAGTTCCAGCGTGCCCAGCAGGGTTGCGGCGGTGAGCAGCACATCCTCCTCGGCGAGGAGGTCGTCGAGGGGGACGTCCCGCGCTTCGTCGATGAGCAGCCGCAGGTCGGCGGCCAGCGCCGGGTAGTCCATCGGGGACAGGTCGCGCGCCCGCCCGAGGGCGAAGGACGTGAGCTGCTCACACCCGTCCGCGTCGTGGTGCGGGGTGCCGTGCCGGAAGTGCTCCTGCGCTTCCTCCCGGGTGAGGTCCGGCAGTGTCCCCTGCGCCAGCAGCGGCTCCATCGCGCGGGCGCCGGACACCGGGGCGACGACGTCGCGCGACCACGCCGGGTCGAGGTCCGCGAGCAGCCGGGGTGAGCCGTAGCCGATGGTGACGGGTTCACCGGTGAGGATCTCCCCCACCACCCACGCGAGGTCCAGGTCGAGCATGCCGATGTCGGACATGTGCACGAGGGCGTCGATGATCTCGTTGATCTCCTCCTCCGGGCGGGTGGTGACGAGGAACCCGAACACCATGTCCGGGTCGATGTCCTCCACCACCTGCGCCAGCTCGGGGAGCATCCGCAGGTCGTCGAGGTCGATGCGCAGGACGGGGCCGAGGGAGTAGCAGTCGGTGGGCGGGGTGGATGTGAAGGTGACGAGGACGAGGGAGTCGTGCGGGTAGAAGCCGAGGATGCCCGGCAGGTTGGCGGCGATCTGTCCTGGAGTGGTCAACGCGGAGGTGGCTGTCGTCATGCCTCTCACCCTGCCCCGGATCGGGGCGGGAGGGAGGGGCGTCGATAAGCATCGGGCCCGGATCTGTGGATAACCGGACGTTGTCCACAGGCGCGCCGGGCCCCGGGTGGCGGTTCATTGACCGATAGGGCAAGATGGTGCGGCTACACTGGACCCTCATTGGAATAACACCCGTGTGAGGTGCGTTGAAAGCGGATGTATGCCGCATGAAGCCGAAGGAGGATAATGGGTATGCAGGACAACGAGCGCCGGATGTACGAGCTCGAGTACCCGGCCCCGGAGGTGGGAGCCGGGACGCCGGAGGGTCCGACCCTGATCGTCGCCCTCCAGGGCTACGCCGATGCCGGCCACGCCGTCGAGTCGAGCGCCGACCATCTGCTCGCCGCGCTGGACTCCCGTCCGGTGGCGTCGTTCAACAATGACGAGCTGATCGACTACCGCTCGCGCCGCCCCGCCGTGACCATGGACAACCACCAGATCACCGGCATGGAGAACCTCGACCTCGGGATGCGTGTGCTGCGCGACACCGAGGGCCGTTCCTTCCTGCTGCTGTCCGGACCTGAACCGGATCTGCGCTGGGAGGCGTTCACGGAGGCCGTCGCGGACCTGGTGGAGAAGTTCGGCGTGCAGAAGACCATCTGCCTCTACGCCGCCCCCATGGCCGTGCCGCACACCCGCCCGCTGGTGGTGTCCGCGCACAGCAACACCCCGCAGCTGGTCAACTCCATGTTCACCTATGACTCGAAGGTGATCCTGCCGGGGTCGGCGTCGATGATGATCGAACGCGCGCTGCACAAGCGCGACCTCCACGTCGCGGGTTTCACCGCGCACGTGCCGCACTACCTGGCGGCGTCACCGTACCCGGCCGCCACCCACGAGCTTCTCGACGCCGTGGCACGCGCCGCCGAGCTCTCCCTCCCGCTGCGCGCCCTCGAGCACGACATGACGCGCGTGACCCAGCAGCTGTCCGAGCAGGTCGACGACAGCCACGAGATCCAGCAGGTCGTCGCCCACCTCGAGCGCCAGTACGACGAGGAGCTGGAGCGCTACCGCGCCTCCAACCCGAAGGCGATGCTGCCCGGGGAGCACGAGATGCCCTCCGGCGATGAGATCGGTGAGGAGTTCGAGCGTTTCCTCGCCGCCCTCGACGCCACCGAGGAGGACAACCGGACCGAGGAGGTCGGTGGCCCGGCGGAGCTGCCGGAGGCCGATCCCGGGGACGAGCTCCCCGACGACGAGTAACCGGTTGCAGATGCAGCGCCCCGGCGGCCCCCTGGTGGGGTCGGCGGGGCGTTGTCGTGCGTGTACCTGTCACCACGCCCCCAGGGGCCGTACGGCTAGGGTGAATAGGTGTGAACCTCGCCCAGATGCTGCCTGACCTGTCCGACGTCCCGGAGTCCCTCCTCGACGAGTCCATCTTCGACAGTTTCCTCAGTTGGGTCCGCGGGCGCGGGATCGAGCTGTACCCGGCGCAGGAGGAGGCGGCACTGGGCATCCTTGCCGGCGACAACGTCATCCTGGCGACACCGACCGGGTCGGGTAAGTCGATGGTGGCCAACGCGGCGCACTTCATCGCCATGGCCCGCGGGCAGCGCTCCTTCTACACCGCCCCCATCAAGGCGCTGGTGAGCGAGAAGTTCTTCGCGCTGTGCGAGATCTTCGGCCCCGAGAACGTCGGCATGATGACCGGCGACGCCACCGTCAACGGCAAGGCCCCCATCATCGCGGCGACGGCGGAGATCGTCGCCAACATCGCGCTTCGCGACGGCGCGGACGCTCGCATCGACCAGGTCGTCATGGACGAGTTCCACTACTACTCCGACCCGGAGCGCGGCTGGGCGTGGCAGGTGCCGCTGCTGGAACTGCCGCAGGCGCAGTTCCTCCTCATGTCCGCCACCCTCGGCGACACCACCTTCCTGCAGGAGGACCTCACCTCCCGCACCGGCCGCACCACCTCCCTGGTCGCCGGCTCGACCCGCCCGGTGCCGCTGGATTTCTCGTACGTCTACACCCCGGTCCACGAGACGATCGAGAACCTGCTGGAGGACGGCAAAGCGCCGATCTACGTCGTGCACTTCTCCCAGCGGGAGGCCACCGAACGCGCCCAGGCACTCACCAGCCTGAAGATCATCGACGACGAGACCAAGGAGAGGATCGTCGCCGAGATCGGCAACTTCCGCTTCACCACCACCTACGGCAAGACCCTGTCGCGGCTTCTGCGCCGCGGCATCGGCGTCCACCACGCGGGCATGCTGCCGAAGTACCGCCGCCTCGTCGAGCGCCTCTCCCAGACCGGCCTGCTCAAGGTCATCTGCGGCACCGACACCCTCGGCGTCGGCATCAACGTGCCCATCCGCACGGTGCTCATGACCGGGCTGGCGAAGTTCGACGGCACCCGCCAGCGCATCCTCAAGTCGCGTGAGTTCCACCAGATCGCCGGCCGCGCCGGGCGTGCCGGCTACGACACGGAGGGCACCGTCGTCGTCGAGGCCCCGGAGCACGAGATCGAGAACTGGCGCCTGCGTCAGCGCGCCGGCTCCGACCCGAAGAAGCTGAAGAAGCTGCGCCTGAAGTCCGTCCGCGACGGCGAGGTCACCTGGTCGGAGAAGACCTACGAGCGCCTCACCGTCGCCGAGCCGGAGCCGATGAGCTCGCAGTTCCGCATGACCAACTCGATGCTGCTCAACGTCATCGCCCGCCCCGGCAACGGCTACGAGCACCTCAAGCACCTGCTGCGCACCAACCACGACACCCGCGCGAAGCAGAACCGCGACATCCTCCACACCCTGGAACTCTTCAAGGGCCTCATAAACGCGGGCATCGTGGTCAAGGCCGAGAACGGTACCGACGACGAGGGCCGCCCCTACCACCTCACCCAGGAGCTGCAGCGCGACTTCGCCCTCAACCAGCCGCTCTCCCCCTTCGCCCTGGCGGCACTCACGCTGCTCGACAGCGAATCCGACTCCTACACCGTCGACGTCATCTCCACCTTCGAGGCCATTCTCGACGACCCCCGCCCCCTCCTCCAGGCCCAGCAGAAGCAGGCCCGCGGTGAGGAGATCGCCGCCCTCAAGGCCGAGGGCGTGGACTACACCGAGCGCATGGCGATCGTCGAGGACATCACCTGGCCGCAGCCCCTCGCCGAGGAACTCGAGGACGCCTACGAGACCTTCACCGCCGGTGCCCCCTGGGCCCGCGAGTTCGAACTCTCGCCGAAGTCCGTCGTGCGCGACATGATCGAGCACGCGATGACGTTCTCCGATCTCATCGCCACCTACGGCCTGGCCCGTTCCGAGGGCGTCGTCCTGCGCTATCTCACCGACGCCTGGCGCACCCTCCGCCAGTCAGTCCCCCTGGAGTCGCTCAACGACGAGCTCGAGGACGTCATCGAGTGGCTCGGCGAGCTCATCCGCCAGGTCGACTCCTCACTCATCGACGAGTGGGCCCAGATGGGCGACGAGGACACACCGATCTCGAAGGAGGATCTGGAGCGCGAGCTCGCCTTCGGCCTCGAGGATCCGACGGCGCTCACCGCCAACAAACGTGCCTTCACCATCATGGTCCGCAACCTCATGTGGCGCCTGGTGGAGCTGTTCGCCTGGGAGAAGGAGGACAAACTCGCCGACCTTCTCGACTACCTCGAGCGCGACGAGAAGCCCGACTGGGGTGCCGAACTCGACGCCTACTTCGACGAGTACGCCGACCTCGACACCGGCCAGGACGCCCGCTCCGGTGAGTACTTCACCCTGTCCCAGGACGGCCGCGAGTGGACCGCCCGCCAGATCATCAAGGACCCCGAGGGCGACAACTCCTTCCAGCTCGTCGCCGTCATCGACCTCGACGCCTCCGACGCGGAGGGCGAGGTGCGCCTGAAGTCGCTGGAGATGGTGCGACGATGATCGCCCTGGACACCGACACCCTGCTCCCCATCGAGCACACGGGCTGAGAGGCGCCCTGCGCCCGCACCGGAGGTACCTTCTACGGATCCCTCGTGCGTGAGGGGGCGCTCATGGTCCTGGTGAACTGGATGGTGCTCGACCGCGATCAGGTCTTTGCGTCTCCCTATGCGGACCCGGGTGGGACAGCTACAAGATCAAGCGGCCACGCCTCGTCACGCTGGGGCCCGGCGCGGGGACGAGCCCCCGTTCGAAGTCCTCATGAGCAGCGCCTATGTGATCGAGGACGGCAGGCCTCGACCACAGCCTGGTGAGGGCCTCGACGATACCGGTGGCGACAGCATCACAGGAGGTGATGCCGCCGAAAACGTTGACGAGCACGCTGCTGACCTCGTCGTCCGACAGCACGATCTCCAGCGCCGCGGTCATCGTTTCCGGGGAGGCACCACCGCCGATGTCGAGGAAGTTCGCGGGCTTCTGTCCGCCGTGCTTCTCACCCGCGCCGGACACGACGTCGAGGGTTGACATGACCAGCCCGGCACCGTTGCCGATGATGCCCACGGAGCCGGCGAGGGTGACGTACTTGAGGCCGTGCTCACGGGCGCGCTTCTCGACGGGGTCGAGGTGGCCCGCGGCGTCGGCCAGCTCGGCGCGGTTGTCGTGACGGAAGGCGGCGTTGTCGTCGAGGGTGATCTTGCCGTCGAGGGCGATGACCCGCCCGTCGACGGTGAGAACCAGCGGATTCACCTCGACGAGGGTGGCGTCCTCGGCGCGGTAGACGTCGAGAAGCTGCTGGAGGACGGGGATAACCGCCGGGCGGACGTCCTCCGGCAGCGCGGCGACCAACGCCTCCGCATCGAGCTCCCCGAGGGGATCGACCTCGACGCGGGTGATGGCGTCGGGGCGCTCCTCGGCCAGCTTCTCGATATCGACGCCACCCTCCACCGAGAACATCGCCAGAAAGGTGCGGGCCGCACGGTCGAGCAGGATGGAGAAGTAGTACTCCTCCTCGATGTCGACGCACTCGACGACCATGACCTTCTCGGCGCGGTGGCCGCGGATGTCCAGTCCGAGGATCGCGTCGGCGGCGGCGTGGGCGGCGTCGGGGGTCTCGGCGACGCGGATGCCCCCGGCCTTGCCGCGCCCGCCGATCTTGACCTGCGCCTTGACGACGACCTGGCCGCCTATCCGTTCGGCGGCCTCCCGGGCTTCCGCGGGCGAGGTAGCGACGGTGCCCTGGAGGACGGGCACTCCGTGAACCTCGAAGATGTCACGGGCCTGGTACTCGAAGAGGTCCGTGCGCCGAGTCTATAGATCATCACAAAGATGCGACGGAAACCGCGGCTAACCTGAGACTATGAACAACAGGGACGACGTGCTCGAGTATTTCGGGGCCCGAGACGCCGAGCTGGCTCTCTACGACGCTTTCGAGTCTGCGGTCCTCGAGCGGTGGCCCGACACCCGCATCACGGTGCACCGGACGCAGGTCAGCTTCTACAACCGTCACCTGTTCGCGGTGGCCTCCCTGCCCTACCGGCGGATGAAGGACTGGCCGGAGCACTGTCTGGTGATCACCTTCGGGCTCGCGGACCAGCTGACCTCCCCGCGCATCGCCGTGGCGACGGAACCGTACCCTCGTCGTTGGACCCAACACGGGTGGGTCAGGCATGGACGTTCTCGATGGAGAAGTGACCGCCCGGTCGACCGCCTGAGCCAGGTCCTCGAACGCCACCTTCTCCGTCTGTACCCGCGCGATGAGTGAGGACAACTGGATGGACCGCTGCGCGCCCAGCATCTCGGTGAGTCGCGCCGAGGATGTGACGTGGAACTCCCACTGCCGGGTGTCGAGCGGGTTCGCCGTGCGGCGGTCCCGGGCCACGAAGACGCAGAACACGTACACGTCAGCGGCGCGGGTACGCTCTACCGCCCATGTGTTCTCCGCGGCGTTCCACCCCCGCGCCTCCCGGATGGAGAAGGTCGGGGCGGAGAAATCCACCTGCTGCCACGACTGCAGGTAGGCGGTGGACTTCACCTCCACCTTCAGCCCCGAGGTGGTGACCAGGTCGAAGGCATCCCATTCGACCCGGGTGTTCTCCCCGACCACTCCCAGTGCGAGGCCGACGAGGTACTCCGCCAGGATGCCGCGCAGTGCGTTGTCGAGCGTGTTGGAATAGGCCCAGCTCCAGAAATCCTGCAGCGTCGCGACGCCGAGACCGTTGCCGCCGATCACCGGTTCACCGCCGGTCTTCCTCGTCGGCGGGAGGGGTGGTCCAGGTGTGGCGGGGCTGTCCATCGTCCACCATTCTAGAGACCAAAAAATGAAGAACATATAACAATCCGACAGTTTATTTTGGCAATCTCACGTTCACCTTTCGTTAAGCATGTACGGTGGTTCATACAACCGAATACTTATGAATCCGATTATCAACTGAGGAGTCACCATGACTAACCGACTGATCAAGACCATCGCTGTCGCCGCCACCGCCGGCCTGCTCGTCACCGCCTGCACCGACACCGGCGACGACACCGCCGCCGAGGATCCGGGCACCGTGACCACCACCACCCCGGCCGGCGAGGACCCGACGGAGACCACCGTCACCACTGCCGACACCGCCGACCAGGTGGAGGGCGAGGACCCGGTGTTCCGCGCGATCGACGCAGTCATGGCCGAGTACCCGGACGGCGTCATCGTCAACATCGACCGCGAGGACGACGCCGACTCCTACGAGATGGATGTCGTCCAGGGTGAGGAGGTCGTCAACCTGCAGGTCGACTTCGACGGCACCCTGCGTGAGGATGACCGCGAGGGCGACGACGACGATGTCGCCAACGCCCAGGCCTCCACCGTCTCCGCCACCGACGCCATCAACGAGGCGCTCGAGCTGCACCCGGAGGGCCTGCTCGACGAGCTGGACCTCGAGGATGAGGACGGCGCCCTGCTGTGGAAGGTCTCGCTTGACGACGCCGACCGCAACGACCTGGCCGAGCTGGACGTCGCAGCCAACTAATCACGCTGCCCCATCGTGCGACCCCGCCACCGCCTTCCCGGTGACGGGGTCGCCCCCTGTCAGGGTCCGTTTCTGAAACCTTCCTCCCTCACGATTCATCTTCGTTTCATGTGTACTTCCTAGGGTGGAAATCAGTACCCCCGGAAACCAAGGAGAGCACCATGAAGATCCGCACGACCCTCGCCCTCGCCGGCATCGCCGCGCTGACCCTCGGCGCCTGCACCGACACGGGCACCACGGAGACCACCGTCACCGAGACGACCACCGCCGAGGCCGCCCCCACAACGGCGACCACGGCGACCCCGGCAACCACAGCGGCGGCCGAGACCACCGAGACCACCCAGGATTCCACCCCCGTCACCGGCGAGGATCCGGTCTTCGCCGCCATCGACGCGGTGCTTGCCGACCACCCGGACGGCATCGTCACCGACATCGACCGCGAGGACGGGCGCGTCGTCTACGACATCGACGTGGTGGTGGGCGACCAGGTCATCGAGCTCGAGGTCGACGCCGACGGCAACGTCCGCGAGGACGAACGCGAGAGCGATGACGACGACGTCGCCGAGGCCCGCGCAGCGACGGTCACCGCCGCCGACGCCATCCGCCAGGCCCTCGACCAGATCCCGGACGGGGTACTCGACGAGGCCGAACTCGACGAGGATGACGGGGCGCTCAGGTGGGAGATCGAACTGGACGACGCCGACGGCAACGACCTGGCCGAGATCACCATCCCCGCCAACTGACCCCGGGAACGACGAATGCCCCGCACCAGACGGTGCGGGGCATCGACGTGGGTCGTCGATAAGCAAAGAGCTTAGCGAGCGGCCTCGATCTGGACGGTCTGAGCGACTGCCTGGATGACAGCGGCGACCTTGACGGCCTCCCAGACCTGCTCCTTGGTCAGACCCTCCTCGCGGACGGTCTTGTCGTGGGCGACGACGCAGTTCTCACAGCCGTTGATTGTGGAGACGGCGAGGGACCACAGCTCGAAATCGGCCTTCTCGACGCCCGGCTTGGAGATGATGTTCATGCGCAGGCCGAACTTGACGTTGGTGTAGTCCTCACCGAGGAAGTGCTTCGCACGGTAGGCAACGTTGTTCATGGCCATGACGGTGGCGGAACCGAGAGCAGCCTCGAAAGCCTCGTCGGACAGGTGCTCCTTGGCCTCCTCGGAGACCTCGGCGAACACGGTGTCGTTGCGGGTGGCGGCGGCGGAGGCGAGGAGGGTGCCCCACAGCTGCTGCTCGTTCAGCTCGGTGGACCGGGTCAGGGAGCCCAGGTTGAGCTTCTGATCCTTCGCGTACTCGGGAAGCGCGCTGCGCAGGTTATCGATAGACATTACTTGAGGGACTCCTGAACGACATCCATCTTGTTGATGTTCTTGGTCGGGTCGTTGGCCTCCCAGTTGCAGGCGCAGACCTCTTCGGACTGCAGAGCGTCGAGGACGCGCAGGACCTCGTCGACGTTGCGGCCGACCGCGTCCGGGGTGACGGAGACGAACTGGATGATGCCGTCCGGGTCGATGATGAAGGTGGCGCGGTCGGCGACACCGTCAGCGTTCTCGACGCCGAGGGCACGGATGAGCTCGTGCTTGATGTCGGAGAACATCGGGAACGGGACGTCCTTCAGCTCCTCGTGGGTCGCACGCCAGTTGAAGTGGGAGAACTCGTTGTCGACGGAGCCGCCGAGGATCTGGGTGTCGCGGTCCTGGAACTCTTCGTCGAGCTTGCCGAAAGCGGCGATCTCGGTCGGGCAGACGAAGGTGAAGTCCTTCGGGTAGAAGAATACGACCTTCCACTTGCCCGGGTAGGTGTTCAGGGACACGGTCTCGAAGTAGTCCTCCGGCTGCTGGGCGTTGGCCTCAGCCAGGTTGCCGCCCTTGAGGGCCAGCAGCTCGAACTCCGGGAACTTCTCTCCAACGGTCATGATTGCCATGCGAATATCTCCTCAGAAAAAGTGGGGGATGTGACGGCCGTCACGGAAAGGTCTTACTAATTCGCCTTTCCGAAGCCGGTACCCATTATGCCCCCGATTCTCCGATCCGTCAATAGCCAATTCCGATACCCGCATTGTAAAGTGATAGGCATGAACAATAAGGAGTACCGTCCGACCCTCTCTCAGCTGCGCACCTTCGTCACCATCGCCGAGAACAAGCACTTCGGCACCGCCGCCGCCAAGCTCAGCATCTCCCAGCCCTCGCTCTCCCAGGCGCTGGTCGCACTCGAGCAGGGACTGGGCATCCAGCTCATCGAGCGCTCCACGCGCCGCGTCATCGTCACCCCCGCCGGCGAGGAACTCCTCCCCTACGCCAAGGCCACCCTCGACGCCGCCGAGGCCTTCCTCACCCACTCCCGCGGCGCCCACGGCACCCTCATCGGTCCGCTGACCATCGGCATCATCCCCACCATCGCGCCGTACATCCTGCCGTCGCTGCTCACCTCCGCGATCGAGCAGTACCCGGAACTCGAGCCCCGCATCGTCGAGGACCAGACCCGCCACCTCGTCCAGATGCTCCGCGACGGGCAGATCGACCTCGCCATCATGGCCCTGCCCTCCGAGACCACCGGTGCCACCGAGATCCCCCTCTACGAGGAGGACTTCGCCGTCGTCGTCCCCGAGGGCCACGAACTCGCCGGCCGCACCGATCTCGGCCTCGCCGACCTCGACTCCCTCGATCTACTGCTTCTCGACGACGGCCACTGCCTCCACGACCAGATCATCGACCTGTGCCGCAAGGCGGACCTCAACCCCACCGATGCCACCAACTCCGTCACCCGCGCCTCCTCGCTGACGACGATCATGCAGCTCGTCGCCGCCGGCCTCGGCGCCACCCTGGTCCCGGTCTCCGCCGTGGAGACCGAATGCCACCGCCCGGGCCTGGCCATCGCCACCTTCAAGGACGACGTCACCGCCTCCCGCCAGATCGGCCTGGTGTTCCGCAACTCCAGCTCGCGGGCGGAGGAGTTCGCAGCCCTCGGCGACATGGTCACCGAGTCCTTCCGCGGTTCCGTCCAGACGGCCTGACCCGGCCCGGCCTACGGCCGCGGGGCCGGCAGCGGACCCTGCGCCGCCTGCCGGTACAGGTGGGCCTGCGCCAGCAGCAGCGCCGGACCGATGACGATCATCGCCAGGCCGAACGTCACCATCGCCAGCACCATCGCCGCCACACCGGAGACGAAGGTGAACAGCAGCAGCGGCAGGTAGTTGCGGGCACCCGCGCGGAGACCCGCGCCGAAGGCACCGCCGAAACCGGCCCGACGGTCCACCGCGAACCACACCATGAACATGGTCAGCGGAGCGACGAGCAGCGCCAGAAACAGCACGATCATCAGCCCGGCGAACAGACGCGACAGGGTCGCCAGCGCCTCGTCCTGGGTGGCCATCTGCATGTTCGCGATCTCATTGCCGCCCATGAGGATCGGCCCGATCACCAGCGACAGGATGATGCCGGAGATCACCTGGATGACCACGAACACACCGAACGCCGACCAGAAGTTGACGTTGCCGGTGAAGTCACCGAACCCCATCTTCTCCTTGTCCACCTGCCGCAACGCCCCGTGGTAGATGAAGATCGACAGCACCCCGAGGATGAGCCCCATCACCGCCTGCGCGGCCTGGTAACCGAACCCCGCCTGGTACGCGAGATCCGCCGAGGGACCGCCGAAGGCGACGTCCATGCCGATCGACAGGGCGAACACGGCGACACCCAGCGCGAGCGCACCGAGGATCCACACCTGCCAATTCCGGAAGGTCTGGCCGAACGCCCAGCTCACGGCCTCCATCGGGCGGACCTTCCCGTCACCGGTCGGCTGCCCGCCGCCGTGGGGCGCGGACTCCCGGTACCCGGCGTAACCCTGGTAACCCTGGTAACCCTGGTAGCCCTGGTAGGGCTGCTCACCGTAGCCGGGGGCGTCCTCCGGGTGCGGGGTCGACGGGTACGAGGGGTAGGACGGGTACTGATTGTCCGGCCGGTTCTCGGGGTGGTCGAACCGGTCGTCGTGCGGGTCATTCGGGGTCGTCATGTGCACCACAGTAGGCCACGCCCCCGGAGACGGTAGGATTCAACGTCAGCCATGACTACCCGTGAAGATCTTTACGCCCGCCTCCAGGACGTCTCGCTTGCCGACGAGCGCTCCTTCCGCCGCCGCCTCCACAAGGCCCGCGCGCCGCAGGCGCTCGCCGCGATTGCGGCGGACCTCGACCGCGCCGTCGAGAAGCAGCAGCTCATCGACGCAGGCATCCCCGAGATCACCTACCCCGAGACCCTGCCCGTGTCCGCGCGGCGCGAGGACATCGCGGAGGCGATCGAGAACAACCAGGTCGTCATCATCGCCGGTGAGACCGGCTCCGGCAAGACCACCCAGATCCCGAAGATCTGCCTCGACCTGGGGCGTGGCCGCCGCGGGCTCATCGGTCACACGCAGCCGCGCCGCCTGGCGGCCCGCACCGTCGCCGAGCGCATCGCCGAGGAGCTGGGGCAGGACATCGGCGAGACCGTCGGCTACGCCATCCGTTTCGACGACCGCGTCTCCCCCACCTCCGCCGTCAAGCTCATGACCGACGGCATCCTGTTGGCGGAGATGCAGCGCGACCGCTTCCTCAACGCCTACGACACCCTCATCATCGACGAGGCCCACGAGCGTTCCCTCAACATCGACTTCATCCTCGGCTACCTGCGCCGCCTGCTGCCGAAGCGACCGGACCTCAAGGTGATCATCACCTCCGCCACGATTGACCCGGAGTCCTTCGCCCACCACTTCGCCGACGCCGACGGCAAACCAGCCCCCATCATCGAGGTCTCCGGCCGCACCTTCCCCGTGGAGATCCGCTACCGGCCCATGGAGTTCGAACGCGACGGCAAGGTCATCGACCAGGATCCGCTCGACGCCCTCTGCGAGGCGTGCGAGGAGCTCATGCTCGAGGGCCCCGGCGACATCCTCTGCTTCTTCCCCGGCGAGCGCGACATCCGCGACGCCATGGAGGCCATCGAGGGCCGGAGGTGGAAGGGCGTGGAGGTCACCCCGCTCTTCGGTCGCCTGTCCAACCAGGAACAGCACCGGGTGTTCCAGCCGCACTCCGGCCGCCGCATCGTGTTGTCCACGAACATCGCGGAGACCTCGCTGACGGTGCCCGGCATCCGGTACGTGGTGGACACCGGCACCGCCCGCATCTCGCGGTACTCCACGCGCAACAAGGTACAGCGCCTGCCCATCGAACCGATCTCGCAGGCCTCGGCCAACCAGCGCTCCGGTCGCTGCGGCCGTGTCGCCGACGGCATCGCCATCCGCCTGTACTCGCAGGAGGACTTCGACTCCCGCCCCGAGTTCACCGACCCCGAGATCCTGCGCACCAACCTGGCCAGCGTCATCCTGCAGATGGCCCTCATGCGGCTGGGTGACATCGCCGAGTTCCCCTTCGTCCAGCCGCCGGAGAACCGCGCCATCC
>DGYFI06203__coassemble_1081_pt1 | contig 31997 bp, 30 predicted proteins | sample DGYFI06203__metabat2_high_PE_041 | metagenome-assembled genome bin DGYFI06203 | reverse complement strand
CTGACCTCCGGGCCCCTCACCGGGCTCACCCCGCTGCAGGTCCACCAGCTGTACAAACTGCGCGTCGACGTCTTCGTCCACGAGCAGGCCTGCACCTACGCCGAGATCGACGACACCGACGCCCTCGACTCGACGGTGCACATCTGCGCCTGGTCGGGCGATGATCTCCTCGGCACCGCTCGGCTGTTCCCCGTCGCGGAGGGCCTGCAGTTCGGCCGCTTCTGCCTCGTCCCCGCCGCGCGCGGCACCGGCGTGGCCCGCGCGATCATGGACCGGGCCCTCGAGCTCGGCGCCGGGCAGGACATGCTTCTCGACGCCCAGGCACCCCTCGTCGGCTATTACAAGAACTACGGTTTCTCCCCCTCCGGGGAGCTTTTCGACGACGCGGGCGTCCCCCACCAGCCCATGCGCCGCGCACGGGCCTGATCCGCGGGCTACGGTGAGGGCGTGAACACGCTCTTCATCACCTCCCGGTTCTTCGACCTCTCCGCCTACGAGATCCACGCCCTGCTCAAGCTCCGCGCCGACGTCTTCGTCACGGAGCAGGGCTGGGCCCACACCGACATCGAGGACGTCGACATCGACGGTTCCTCCCGCCACCTGCTGGCCTACGACCTCTCCGAGCGCCCCATGCCCTTCCTGGGCGCGGCGCGCGTCATCGACGAGGACGGCCGGGCCAAGCTGGGGCGCATCTGCCTCTCCCCCGCCGGCCGCGGCACCGGGGTGTCCACCGAGCTCATCGAGGCTGCCGTGGCCATGGCCCGCGAGACCTTCCCCGACCGTGAGATCGTGCTCGACGCACAGGGCCCGCTCGTCGACTTCTACCGACGCCACGGTTTCGAGCCCTTCGGCGAGCCCTTCGAGCTGGGCGGGATCGAGCGTCAGCCGATGGTGCTGTCGGCGACCTGAGCCGCGCGGGTGCGGGCCTCGTCGACGGTTTCGGCGGTGACCAGCGCCACGGAGGGGAACTCCTCATAGTGGCGGACGTCGGACTCCGGCACGGCGAGGGCCTTCGCCAGGTCGAGCTCCTCGCGGACGATGGCGCACGCCCCGGGGGAGATGAGCGTCGTGTCGATGGGCAGTCCGAGGATGGCGCGCGCGTGCAGGTCCCACTGTGAGAAGCGCTGCGTGCACATGGTGACGGCACCGGAGTCGTGGGGGCGCGGGGTGACGGCGGAGAAGTAGACGTCCTCCCCGGCGACGAACATCTCGACGGCGAACAGGCCGCGCCCGCCGAGGGCACCGGTGATGCGTGCCGTCATGGAGCGGGCGTTCTCCAGGGCCGACTGGTTGACCTCCATGGGCTGCCACGCCTCGGCCAGCTTGCCGCCGCGGTGGGCGTGGCCGACGGGCTCGCAGAACCACGTGGCCAGGCGCCCGGTGGCGGGGTCGACGGAGCGCACGGCGAGCATGGTGAGCTCGTGGTCGAAGTCGACGAAGCGCTCCACCATGACCCGGCGGTCGGGCCATGCGGCGGCGATGTCGTCGCCCGCGCGCAGCACGCGGTGGCCCTTCTCGGAGGAGAAGCGGGCGGGCTTGACGATGCACGGCAGGCCCAGCTCCTCGACCGCCGCCTCGAACTCCTCGCGGGTGTCGGCGAAGCGGTAGGCGGTGGTGGGCAGGCCGAGTTCCTCGTTGGCCACGGTGCGCAGGGTGTCGCGCTCGACGGTGAGGCGGCAGCCCTTGGCGGAGGGCACGACGTCGACGCCGCTGTCCTCGAGGGCCTCCAGGCCGACCACGTCCACGTCCTCCACGAGCGGCACCACATGGTCGACCTCGTGCCGGGTGACGAGCACCCGCAGCTGGTCACCGTCCGACGCCGCACCCGCGGGGGCGGAGTGGACGGTGACACCGAGGCGTCGAAAAGCGGCGGTGAGCTCCGCGGAGCGGCCGAGCAGGAGGACGCTGGTCATCTAGTTGTCCGTCAGGACGTCGTGGCGCACGATCGTCTGGTCGCGGCCCGGGCCGACGCCGATGTAGGACATGCGGCAGCCGGAGAGCTCCTCGAGGCGCAGGACGTAATCCTGGGCCTTCTGCGGCAGCTCCTCGAAGGTGGTGCAGCCGGTGATGTCCTCGTCCCAGGCGGGCATGGTCTCGAAGATCGGCTCCGCGTGGTGGAAGTCGGTCTGGGTCATCGGCATCTCGTCGAAACGCGTGCCGTCGACGTCGTAGGCGACGCAGATCGGGATCTCACCGATACCGGTGAGCACGTCGAGCTTGGTGAGGAAGTAGTCGGTGAAGCCGTTGACGCGGGAGGCGTAGCGGGCGATGACCGAGTCGTACCAGCCGCAGCGGCGCTTGCGGCCGGTGTTGACACCGACCTCACCGCCGACGGTCTGCAGGTACTCGCCCCACTTGTCGAAGAGCTCCGTCGGGAACGGCCCGGCGCCGACGCGGGTGGTGTACGCCTTGATGATGCCCAGGGTGGTGGTGATGCGGGTCGGGCCGATGCCGGAACCGACGCAGGCGCCGCCGGCCGACGGGTTCGAGGAGGTGACGAACGGGTAGGTGCCGTGATCGACGTCGAGCATGGTGGCCTGGCCGCCCTCCATGAGGACGCGCTTGCCCTCGTCGAGGGCCTCGTTGAGGACGCGGTCGGCGTCGATGACCATGGGGCGCAGGCGGTCGGCGTAACCGAGGAAGTACTCGACGATGGTCTCCGGGTCGATGGCCTTGCGGTTGTACATCTTCACCAGGATCTGGTTCTTGACGTCGAGCGCGGAGGTGACCTTCTGGCGGAGGATCGACTCGTCGAAGATGTCCTGCACGCGGATGCCGATGCGGTTGACCTTGTCGGCGTAGGCCGGGCCGATGCCGCGGCCGGTGGTGCCGATGGCGCGCTTGCCCAGGAAGCGCTCCTGCACGCGGTCGAGGACCTGGTGGTAGGGCGCGACGAGGTGGGCGTTGGCGGAGATGCGCAGGCGCTCCGGGTTGGCGCCGCGGGCGGCGAGGCCGTCGATCTCCTCGAAGAGTGCCTCGAGGTTGATGACGACGCCGTTACCCAGGATCGGGACCGCGTTCTCGGAGAGGACACCGGCCGGAAGGAGCTTCAGCTCGTACTTCTCGCCGCCGACGACGACGGTGTGGCCGGCGTTGTTGCCGCCGTTGGGCTTGACCACGTAGTCAACTTCGCCGCCCAGGATGTCGGTGGCCTTGCCCTTGCCCTCATCGCCCCACTGGGCGCCGACGATCACGATTGCAGCCATTATTGGGTCACTTCCGCTCAAGTTTCGGGAACGCGTGGCTGTTGAAAGCCACAGACGGCTTACCATTCTACTACGGGTTGTAGGATCAACCCTCATGCGAGTGGTGATCCTACGCTGTGGCGATGTCGTTGTTCCGGCCGACCTCCCCGGCACTGTTCTCAGCCTGCCGGCGATCCCCGGCCGCCGCGACCTCTCCCCTCTCGACGCGATCGCCGCGGAGATGCTCCCGGAGGATCCCACCCCCTCCCTCGACGAGATCGCCCAGCAGCCCGATGTGGCCCACCTGGCGACCCCGGCCCCGGCCCCGCAGGCCCCGCACCTGCCGGAGCCGCTGCGCGTCATCGTCGTGGGTACCGACGCCGCCCTCGCCGCCGTCCTCACCCGCATGATGCGCGGAGACTACCTGTGGGCGGAGGTCGGTTTCATCCCGGTCGGCGATTCGGTGGCGGCGGCCAACTGGGGCCTGGACTCGCCGTGGCGGATCGCCCTGGCCGGGTCGGCGCGCCCGGTGCCACTCATCCGCACTGACCTGGGCATGGCCGTCGCCGGCTCCGCCACGATCACCGAGTGGGAGGGCGGGGAGATCACCGGCGAAATCATCGTCAACGACCATGTCCTCGTCCGCCATGAGGGCCGCGAGGGCGTGCTTTTCGACGGCGTCTTCGGCGCCCGCCTCGTCCCCATGCTCGACGCCCCCGGTATCGCCGCCGTGCGCATGCGGGAGCCGGCCGACCTGGAGCTGTCCTTCCGTCAGCGTCTGGCCCACAGGCTGAGTCGTTCCACTCCGGTGGACCCGGATTCCCTGGCGACGGGCCGCGCGGTGCAGGCCGGCGGGCCGTCCCTGGCGGTGACGATCGACGGCGTCCGCCACAAGCGCCCGCTGGAGCGCTCAACGTTCTACCGTCACCTCCGCGATCTTCAGATCGTCCGACCCTAATGTGATTAAAATCACACACGGGGTTTTGCTTATCGACGCCCCCGCATGTGGTCGCCGCCACAGTGCCGGCAACAGGCGGTCGAGGTCAGGCCACGATCACTGACCAGCGGAATCCATCATTGCCGTGACATGTGACCAGCGCAGGGCCAACATTGTAGCCTGCTTCACACGTTTTTCAAGGACGCCCCGGGGAGGGTTGAAATTCGTGGCAGGACCGGCGTGGCGTTCCTACGCTCGGGATCAGATCAACCGATCACCCGAAAGGAATCGCATCATGAACCGCAACATCCACGACCTCACCACCGCCACCGCCTACGACCGCGACGGCGAGAAGCTCGGCTCCGTCAAGGAGGTCTACATCAACGACTCCACCGGCCAGCCGGACTTCGTCGAGGTGGGCCACGGCCTCTTCGGCATGAGCTCCAGCATCGTCCCGCTCCGCGGCCACCGCCTCGACGGTGAGAACCTCCAGCTCGCCTTCACCAAGGACCGCATCCAGGATGCCCCGAACATCCGCGACGACGATCACCTCTCCGACGAGGACCACGCGACGATCTACCGTCACTTCGGCCTGGACGGCACCCCCAACGAGACCGAGTACGAGCCGCACCGCTTCGACGACGGCTACGACCGCGATTACGACCGCCGCGATTACGACCGCGACCGTGACCTGCAGCGCGACGCCGTGGAGCCGACCCCGGCCCAGGGCATGCCGGGTGACCAGGTCGTCGCCCCGGGTGTCACCGGCGCTGCCGCCGCCCCGCAGGGCACCGACGGCACCGACGGCACCGACGTCCACGGCTTCGGCGACCACCGCCGCGACGGCGACGCCTCCGCCGACCGCCTGCGTGCCGAGTCCGACCACGAGCTCGGCCTCGACCGCACCCCCGAGGACCGCGCCGCCCGCGGCACCAGCGCCCACGGCATGAGCGACGAGCCGCGCGAGCAGCTCCGCGACTACGAGACCGCCGAGCGCGACTACGCCGATGACGCCCACCGCGACCGTGACCGTGGCCGTGAGCTCCGCCCGGGTGAGACCCGCCTGCGCAAGTACCGCGTCCGCTCCACCGAGACCGTCGAGGTCCCGGTCGAGCGCGAGGAGGTCCACGTCGAGCGCGGTGACGACCTCTCCGCACGCGGCGACCAGGAGGATCTGAGCGGCACCACCGGCCGTTCCATGCGCGAGCAGCACGACCCGCGCGACCTGGGTAACCGTGACGCGGACGGTCGTCCGCTGGATGACGGCGATCAGCACATCCCGCGCTCCAACTACTAGGACCGACTACTGGGACCGAGCGGCACTTCGTCCCGTGAAGCCCCTCCACCATGCCGGTGGAGGGGCTTCGCGGTACGTTCTGCTTCATCCGGACCGGGTTACGACTCCTCGTCGCGGACCCCCGGCCAGATCTCGGGCTGGTACGCCGGGGTCGAGGAGGTCGGTGCCAGGGCGGCGAGCGCGGACTCCCGCGACCAGCCGCTCACCTCGAGCAGATCGGCGGTGATGGACCGGGCTTGGGCGAGGATGACGTACTCCGAGAGGACGGCGTCGGCGCTGATCGCGTCCATGCCGGAGCGGGCACCGATGATCTGCAGGCGACGGACGATGTCGGGGATGTCCTGCGCCTCGTTGGAGGGGGTGCGAGCGTCGAAGACGTCGGAGAGCTCGGCGGCGATGTCGGCGAGTTCGTCGACGATGTTGACCAGGCGCGTCGAGACGCGGTCCCCGTCCTGGCAGAGCACGAGGGCGCGGCGGGCCAGCACGCGGGCGTTGCGCATCGTGTACTCCACAGAGGGGAGGATCCGCTCGAGGGATCGTACGCGCCGGCGGGAGCCCCACAGCAGCGGGGACAGCGCCGAGATCTCGCGGCCGTGGGCGGCGGCGGAGATCATGTTGTTGATGTCGGGCTGGGTGTTGTGGACGGCCTCCATGGCCTTGTCGAGGGCCTCGGCGTCGCGGGTGTCGAGGGCCACGGCGACGTCGTCAAGCACGGACGACGCGATACCCAGCAACTTGGACACCTCCTGCCGACCGGAATTGAGCGGCGACGAGGGGAGCAGCGCGATCGTCGCCAGGCCGATCGCCGCGCCGACGAACGCGTCGAGCATACGGTCGGGGCCGCCGCCCTCGGTGCCCGGCGGCAGGATCGTCGCGATGAGGATCGAGCCGATGGCCACCTGGTTGCTCACCAGCGGCGACTTCGACAGGAACGACGCCACCAGCAGGGAGACGCCGACCACGAGGGGAATCATCCACGGCCCGTCCGGGGTGTAGTGGACGAGCAGGTCACCGAGGCCGACGCCGACGATGACGCCGAGCGAGAGCTCCAGGGCCTTCCGGATCCGTTCGCCGCCGGCGAGACCGAGAATGATGACCACGGTGATCGGCGCGAAGAAGGGCAACGGGTGGCCGACGAGGGTCTGCGCCGCCCAGAAGGCGAGGCCGGCGGCGATGGCGACCTGCAGGATCGCGAACAGACGCTTCCGCACACGCAGGGCCCGGGACTCCAGGGACCCCTCGACGCGACGGAGACGCTCCAGGGTGCCGACTCTCAACTTCGCCATGGAGTATCACACTAATGAAAAGGGAAAAGCCCCGCACAGGGCGGGGCTTGACCAGTGGAGGAAGACTACTTGACGGTCTTACCCACGGAATGCAGGTCCTGGCAGGCCTCGATGACGCGCTCGGCCATGCCCTGCTCGGCCTTCTTGAGGTAGGAACGCGGGTCGTAGACCTTCTTGTTGCCGACCTCGCCGTCGACCTTGAGGACGCCGCTGTAGTTCTCGAACATGTGGGTCACGATCGGGCGGGTGAACGCGTACTGGGTGTCGGTGTCCACGTTCATCTTGATGACGCCGTAACGCAGCGCCTCCTCGATCTTCTCCTTCTCGGAGCCGGAGCCACCGTGGAAGACGAAGTCGAACGGCAGGGCGTCGTCGGACAGGCCCAGCTTCCTGCGGGCAACCTGCTGGCCCTCGAGGAGAACCTCCGGGCGCAGCTTGACGTTGCCCGGCTTGTACACGCCGTGGACGTTGCCGAAGGTGGCGGCCAGCAGGTAGCGGCCGTTCTCACCGGTGCCGATGGCGTCGATGGTCTTCTCGAAGTCCTCCTCGGTGGTGTAGAGGTTGGCGCCGGCCTTGGCCTCGACGCCGTCCTCCTCGCCGCCGACGACACCGATCTCGATCTCGAGGATGATGTTCGCCTTGCGGGACTTCTCCAGCAGCTCCTGGGCGATCTCGAGGTTCTCGTCGATCGGCACAGCGGAACCGTCCCACATGTGGGACTGGAACAGCGGCAGCTCACCGGCGTCGACGCGCTCCTGGGAGATGGCGAGCAGGGGGCGCACGTACTCGTCGAGCACCTCCTTCTGGCAGTGGTCGGTGTGCAGTGCGACGTTGACGCCGTAGTGCTTGGCGGCCTCGTGGGCGAAGGAGGCCAGGGCGACGGCGCCGGCGACCTTGTTCTTCACGGCCAGACCGGAGCCGAACTCGGCGCCGCCGGTGGAGAACTGGATGATGCCGTCGGACTCGGCCTCGGCGAAGCCCTTCAGGGCAGCGTTGATGGTCTCCGAGGAGGTGCAGTTGATGGCCGGGAAGGCGTAGCCGCCCTCCTTGGCCTTGTCGAGCATCTCGTTGTAGATCTCAGGAGTCGCGATAGGCATAGGGTGATCCTCCAGGTAGTTCGATCGCTAGGGGTCCGAATCGGGGTCCGCATACCAGTATGCCTGCGTTTGCGCCTGAGTGCTCGCCCCGCCAGAGGAAATCACAGGCTCCCCTCCCCCCGATTCGGGCGGAATCAGGGCTTGCGGGTGTCCGAATCCGCGACGACGCGGGCAGCGGCCTCGAGGAGCATCCATCCGGAGAGCTGGACGGAGAGGTCCCGCTCGTCGATACGCAACACGCCGAGGGCCTCCGGCAGGGTCGACGGAGCGAGGCCGAAGTTGTGCGGGAGGCGGGCGTCGGCCGTCCAGTCGGTGGCGAACACCGGCAGACCGTCGACCTCGAGGCGGCGGTTCCACACCGACTCGGCGGAGGACAGCACGAGGCGGGCGGCGACCTTCTTCGCGGCCCGGTTCGCGGCGTTGTCCGAGGGCAGGCGCACCGCGACGTCGGCGAGGTAGCGCATGAGGATCCCCTTGAACAGACCGCCGTCACCGTCGCCGGTCTGCCAGTCGATGACCCCGGCCGGGGTGGCCATGTGGACGGCCACCGCCTGGACGAGGGCGCGGATGCGGGTGATGTACGGCATGGCCTCATCGATGGCCTCGGCGTCCGCGAGCCCGGAGATGGTGTCGCCGTGGGAGAAGCCGGCCTTCTCCCGCAGGGCGAGGGCGATCTCGAGGTTGGCGCCGAGGGCCACGCCCTGGCAGTACGGGTGGATGTTGGGGACGAGCTCCGGGCCGTGCATGCGCATGCGGATGCCGTCCATGACCAGGCCGTCGTCGTTGATGAGGTGCTCGTGGATCCAGTCGACGATGCCGCGGGCCTCCTCGATCCGGCCGGTGCGGGCCATCATGATGGCGGCGGGGCCGTTGGAGGGGACGTTGTAGAAGGTCTCGCCGGTACGCCACGGGAGGACGCCGGTGAGTCCGTCGATGCCGTCGACGATGTTGTGCTCGAGGCGCGGCAGGACGGTGGGCATGGGCACCTGGTGGAGGGTCCCGGCGCGGCGCAGGGCCAGCGCCAGCCACGCCTTGTCGTCGTAGTAGCGGTTGTTGGTCAGGGGACCGAGGTTGCGCAGGCGGATGCCGTTGATGGTGTTGGCGATGACCCGGCGGCGGGCACGCGTCGGCCGCCTCGTGGCGGCGTCGACGAGGCAGTCGAGGTAGTGGGCCTGCCACCAGTAGTGCCAGTGGTGGAAGAGGCGCTCCTTGGTGGTCGGCGGCCAGCTGACCACGGCCAGGTTGGTGCGCGGGATGCCCCACACGCGCGAACCGTGGCGCTCGTTGATGGCGGATTCCGCCAGGTCGGCGCGGTGCGCCCAGGTCTCCTGCACGTTCTTTCCGTTGCTCCTCGCTGTGCCCGAAAGTGTCACACCATCATAACGATTGGTTTGCAGTTACGTCACGCGCACGTCACCAGGCGTGACCTAGATCTCCATGCTGCCGGATCCAGGCGTGCATGGCGATGCCCGCCGCGACGCCCGCGTTGATCGACCGGGTCGACCCGAACTGCGCGATGGAGCAGGTCATGAGCGCCCCCTCCGCAGCCTCCGGGGTGATGCCCGGCCCCTCCTGCCCGAACAGCAGGAGGCACTCGCGCGGCAGGTGCGCGGTCTCGAGCGGGACGGAACCCGGTGTGTTGTCGATCGCCACCACGGTGAGGTCGTTCCGGACCGCCCACACCAGCAGCGAATGCACGTCCGGGTGGTGCATGAGGTGCTGGTAACGGTCGGTGACCATGGCCCCGCGCCGGTTCCAGCGCCGCCGGCCGACGATGTGCACGGTGTCCACCGCGAAGGCGTTGGCGGTGCGCACGACGGTGCCGATGTTGGCGTCGTTCTCGAAGTTCTCGATCGCCACGTGCAGGGGGTGCCGACGGGTGTCAATGTCCCGCACGATCGCCTCGCGCGTCCAGTAGCGGTAGGCGTCGACGACGTTGCGTCGGTCGCCCTCCGCGAGGAGCTGCGGGTCCCAGTGGTCACCCTCGGGCCACTCCCCCTCCCAGGGGCCGACGCCGTGCCGGCCCTCACCCCATTCGGTGGGCCCGGGACTAGAGTCCAAGGTCGTCCAGGCCCAGGAGGTAACGGTATTCGAGGCCCTCGGCGCGGATGACCTCGTCGGCGCCGGTCGCCCGGTCGACGACGGTGGCCACGCCGATGACGTCGGCGCCGAGCTCACGCAGCGCGGCGACGGCGGTGAGCGGGGAGTTGCCGGTGGTGGTCGTGTCCTCGACGACGAGCACCTTCTTCCCCACTACGTCGGGGCCCTCGACGCGGCGCTGCATGCCGTGCTTCTTGGCCTCCTTGCGCACGACGAACGCGTCGATCGGGCGGCCCTCGGCGTGCATGACGGCGGTGGCTACCGGGTCCGCGCCCAGGGTGAGGCCGCCGACGGAGACGAAGTCCCAGTCGCTGGTCAGCTGGCGCAGGAGGGTGCCGATAAGCTTCGACGCCTCGTTGTGCAGCGTCGCCCGGCGCAGGTCGACGTAGTAGTCGGCCTCCTTGCCCGAGGACAGCGTCACCTTTCCGTGGACGACGGCCAGTTCCTTGACCAGTCCCGCCAGCTCGGCGAGCTTCGTGGCGTCGACGTCGGTGCGGCTCATGGGGGTCTCCTTCTCGTGCGGGGTTCTCCCTGTGACTCTAGTCGTCGAAGAGGGAGGATCCCCCGCTGAGGTCGCGCGGCATGCGCGGTCCCCGCGCCTCACCGTCCCGCTTATCGACGCCGTCCGCGATCGGTTCCACCTCGTCCGCCCCGATGTTGCGTGGTTCCACCACACCACGCGCCACCGCCTGGCGGCGGGAGGGCAGGTCGAGCGGTTCCTCCGGGCGCTGCACGAGGGGCCGTTCGCCCCCGTCGACGCCCTCCCGGGCGATGGCCAGCACCCCGAAACCGGGCTGGGGCGGGCCGGGCATGTGGCGGGTGGGATCCAGATCGTCGAGAAGCAGGGTCTGGGCGGCGGTCGCCTTCGGGGGCAGGGCGCAGGCGGCGTCGGCCAGCATGGCGAGCGGGGCGAGCATCTCCTCCCAGTCGGTGCGGTGCGAGCCCTTCGCGGTCTGGGCGAGGACCCAGTCGGCCTCCATCCACACGGCGGTGACCACCTCGGGGAAGACCTCGAAGGCGGTGGTGACGCGTTCGTCGAGAAGCCTCTCGGCGACGCCGATGTCGGTGGCCAGCACCGTGAAATCCCCCAGGGTGAACGCCTCGAGGAGATCCTCCGAGGACTCCTGGGTGAGGCCGCTGCGGCGGGCGTCGAGGACGACATCCGAGCTGGAACCGCGGCGCATCGCCATGACGTTGATTCCGCCGAGATCCATGAGCACCATCTCGTGCCCGTACGCCTGACCACTGACGATGTCGCGCGCGACCGCCCCGGAGGCCGCCGCGCCGCGGGACCATTCGTCGTTGAGCCAGTCGTCGGTACGCGCGAAGTCGTAGCCCTTCTCCTCGGCCCAGGCGCGGCGCTCGCGGCGCAGGGCACCCGGCAGGTGGAGGCTCGGGCGGGTGCGCTCGTGCTCCTCCGGGGTCTCCGGATGCCCGGTGGTCTCCGGATGCCCGGTGGTCTCGGGGACCGGTTCCGGCGCGGCGGGGGCCTGGCGACGGGCGTCAAGACGCCACAGCGCGCCGGCCGCACCGGCGGCGGCTGCTGCGAGGACGAAGGCAATGGTGGACATCACCTTCGACAATAGTGCGATCAGAAGCCCCGCTGCACCGGGTTCGTCGGATCGGCCGACCACTGCGACCAGCCACCGACATAATGCGTCGCGCAGCCCAGGCCCGCGTACTCCATCGCGGCGATCGCCAGGGCGGAGTGGTTGCCGGAACCGGAGTAGAGGACGACGTTCTCGCACGAGGTGATGCCGTCGCGGGCGAAACGCTCCCGGATCTCCTCCCGCGTGCGGATCGTCCAGTCGTCGTTGAGCAGCTCGCGGACCGGAATGTTGATGGCCCCGGGATGTGGCCGGCCTTGAGGTCGAGGATCTCGCGGCGGCCCTCGAAGCGACGGGAGTCACGGGTGTCCACGGGGACCCCTCCCCCGGCGATGTGGTCGCGGACGTCGTCGATCTCCGCGACGGGCAGGCCGCCGATCTTCACCGCCCCGCCGTCGGACGTGGCGAAGTTCCCCGGCCCGCCGACGATGGGGTAGCCGAGTTCGTCCCAGCGTTTGAGGCCACCGTTGAGAATCTGCACGTCATCGAGGCCCGCCCACCGCAGGATCCACCACGCACGGGCCGCCATGAGGCCGCGCCCCTCGTCGTAGACGACGACGCGGCTGCCCTCCTCCAGCCCCCACCGGCTGAACCAGTCCTGCAGATAGTGGGCCTCCGGGAGGGGGTTGCGGCCGTCGTCCGAGCTGGGGATCCCGGCCGGCGCGTAGGCCGGATCGCAGAACAGCGCGGTGGACATGTGCTCGGATTCGTACCGCTTGTACCCGCCGCCCTCGCCCGGGGCCCGTTAGGAGGCGAGGACGGCCTGATGGTTACCGTGATAGATGTCGTCCCGCAGAGAGTCGGCGCTCACGAAGGTGCTCATATATCTCGGGGTTCACCGGACGTGCCGCTGGTGCACGCCCCCGGCCGATCACGGCGTCAGCGCGTCCCCCTCGTCCGTCCGCTTCTCGACGAGCACCGTGATGTTGCCCGGCCCCGGTTTCGTCTGCCCGGTCCGGCCGGTGGGGATCTCCGCCCCGTGGTCGGCGATGACGGATTCCAGGTGCGCGCCGGCCGGGACCGTGACGTCCCCGATGAGGACGCAGCGGCGGACGGTCGCCCCCTTCTCCACCCGCACCCCGGGGCCGATGAGGCTGTGCTCGACCGTGCCGACGACGTCCGCACCCGGGCAGACCAGGGAGTTGTTGATCTCGGCGTCCGGCGCGATGCGGGCGGGGGCCGACTGGGAGAGGTTGGTCAGCAGCGGCCAGTCCGGGCGGTGCAGGTCGATGCCGGTGCCCTCGATGAGTTCCATGTGGGCGCGGAAGTAGGCGTCGATGGTGCCCAGGTCACGCCAGTAGCCGTCGAGGCGGTACTCGTGGACCGTGGCGTGCTCGACCATGTGGGGCACGATGGTCTCGCCGTAGTCGCCGAGTTCGGAGCCGTCGGAACCCACCGGGAGGAGGTCGCGGCAGGCGCGGCGCAGGGCGGCGACGTCGAAGACGAAGACCTCGGTGGCCACCACCTGGCCCGCCGGGGAGTCCGGCTTGTAGTCGTAGCCGGTGACCTCCTTGTTCTTCGCGGTCACGACGCCGTAGCGGGAGGCGTCCTCGAGGATCTCGGTGGTGATGATCGTCAGGTCACTGCCCAGTTCCGCGTGCTGGTCGAGCACCGGCCGCAGGTCCAGCTGGTAGAGATGGTCGGCGCTGAGCACGATGAGGGTTTGCGCCCCGTACTCCTCGACGGCCTCCAGCTGCTGGAACAGGGCGTGCCCGTTGCCCTCCGAGAACCCGTCCTCCGCGTCCCCCTCCCCCGGCGGGAGCAGGCGCAGGCCGTGGCGGGTGCCGTCGAGGTCCCAGGGGCGGCCGCCGGCGAGGTGCCGGTTGAGCAGGTTCGGGCGGTACTGCTCGGCGACCCACACGTCGCGGATCTGGGAGTGCGTGAGGTTGGAGAGCGCGACGTCGATGAGCCGGTAGGAACCGGCCAGGGGGACGGCCGGCTTGGGGCGCGCGTCGGTCAGCGGGGAGAGCCTGCTGCCGCGGCCACCGGCGAGGATGAGCGCGACCGTGTGGGATGCGTTGCCGTTCATGGGACCATGGTACGGACCCGAGTAGCCTGGCGGCATGGACCGAGATACCGTGACCACCCTCCTCCTCGACCTGCTCGCCCGCACCGCGCTCACCCTGCCCCGCCTCCGGGAACTCAGCCCAGCCGAACTCAACTCCCACCCCGGCGGGCACCCCAATTCCCCCGCGTGGCTGCTGTGGCACACCGGCCGGGAGATCGACATGCAGCTCGCGCACCTCAGCGGCGACGCGGAGGTGTGGGAGGAGTTCCGGGAGCGCGTCGGCCTCGGCGAGATCGGTGACACCCTCGGCTACGGGCACAGCAACTCAGAGGCCGCATCCGTACAGGTCGAGGACTTCACGGTGCTCATCGAGTACATCGGCGCAACCCTCGGCGCCGCCCACCAGTACATCAGCGGGGTGAGCGACTGGGGCGAGATCATCGACACCTACGACGGGGAGCCGATCACCCGGCACGTGCGTATGACATCGATCCTCATCGACGCCATCGAACACCTCGCGCAGGTGGCCTACATCGCCGGAATGCCCTCAGTGCTTCCGTAGGGCCTCGATGAGCTCGGCCTTCTTCATGCTCGAGCGCCCCTCGATGTCCAGCTCGCGGGCGCGTTCCCGCAGCTCATCGACGGTCCACTCCTCGTAGGCGTCGGCGTCGCCTCCCCGGCGCCCGACCTCCTCGCGGGAAGAGTTCGCGGCGGCGTTGGCGATGCGTGCGGCCTTCTCCTGGCTCGCGCCGTCCTCGCGGAGTGCCTCGTAGAGTTCACGGTCCTTGATGGGATCTGCCATGGGCCCGAGCATAGCGACGCCGCCCGCTCCCCCGGGCTGGGGAACGGGCGGCGTCGATAAGCGGCGGTGCCGCGGTTCGGCCACTTCCGGGGTGTTCAAACACCCCATAAGTGGCCGAACCGCGCGGGAAACTAGCCGCGGGTCACGTCCAGCGACTCGCCGCCGTCGGCGACGTCGACGTGCACGGTGTCGCCGTCGCGGATGTCACCGGCCAGCAGCTCCTTGGCCAGGCGGTCACCGATGGCCTGCTGGATGAGGCGACGCAGCGGGCGGGCACCGTAGGCCGGGTCGTAGCCGCGCTCGCCGAGCCAGGACCGCGCCGCATCGGAGACATCCAGGCTCAGGCGGCGGCCCGACAGGCGGGCGGCCAGCTGGCCGATCTGGATGTCGACGATGTGGGTGAGCTGCTCCTGGGACAGCGGGTCGAAGATGACCACGTCGTCGAGGCGGTTGATGAACTCCGGCTTGAACGTCCGCTTGACGGCCTCCATCATCTGCTCGCGGGTACCACCGGCACCCAGGTTCGAGGTGAGGATGAGGATCGTGTTGCGGAAGTCGACCGTGCGGCCCTGGCCGTCGGTGAGACGACCCTCGTCGAGGACCTGCAGCAGCACGTCGAAGACGTCCGGGTGGGCCTTCTCCACCTCGTCGAAAAGCACGACCGTGTAGGGGCGACGGCGGACGGCCTCGGTGAGCTGACCACCGGCGTCGTAGCCGACGTAGCCCGGAGGGGCACCGACGAGACGGGCGACGGAGTGCTTCTCGCCGTACTCGGACATGTCGATGCGGACCATGGCGCGCTCGTCGTCGAAGAGGAACTCGGCCAGCGACTTCGCCAGCTCCGTCTTACCCACACCGGTGGGGCCGAGGAACAGGAAGGAACCGGTCGGGCGGTTCGGGTCGGCGACACCGGCGCGGGCACGACGGGTCGCGTCCGAGACGGCCTGCACGGCCTCGAGCTGGCCGACGACACGGTTACCCAGCACCTTCTCCATGGCGAGCAGCTTCTCGGTCTCGCCGGCGAGCATCTTGCCCGCCGGGATACCGGTCCACGCGGAGACGACCTCGGCGATGGTGTCCGGGGTGACCTCCTCCGAGAGCATGGCGTTGTTGGAGCCCTGGGCGACCTCGGCCTCGGCCTCGGCGACCTCCTTCTCCAGCTCCGGGATGCGGCCGTAGCGCAGCTCGGCGACCTTGCCGTAGTCACCGTCGCGCTCCGCGATCTCGGACTCCTGGCGCAGCTTCTCCAGCTCCTCCTTCGCCCCGCGGACCTTGTCGATGGACGACTTCTCGTTGGTCCAGCGGGCCTTGAGCTCGCCGAGCTTCTCGCGCTCGTCGGCCAGCTCGGACTGGAGCTTGGTCAGACGGTCACGGGAGGCGGCGTCGGTCTCCTTCTGCAGGGCGACCTCCTCGATCTCGAGGCGGCGCACGATGCGCTCGAGCTCGTCGATCTCCTGCGGGGAGGAGTCGATCTCCATGCGCAGGCGGGAGGCGGCCTCGTCGACGAGGTCGATGGCCTTGTCCGGCAGGAAACGGTTGGTGATGTACCGGTCGGACAGGGACGCGGCGGCGACCAGCGCGGAGTCCTGGATGCGGACACCGTGGTGGACCTCGTAGCGCTCCTTGAGACCACGCAGGATACCGACGGCGTCCTCCACCGAGGGCTCACCGACGAAGACCTGCTGGAAACGACGCTCCAGCGCGGCGTCCTTCTCGATGTACTTGCGGTACTCGTCGAGCGTGGTGGCACCGACCAGGCGCAGCTCACCGCGGGCGAGCATCGGCTTGATCATGTTGCCGGCGTCCATGGCGGACTCACCGGTGGCACCGGCGCCGACGATGGTGTGCAGCTCGTCGATGAAGGTGACGATCTGGCCGTTCGAGTTCTTGATCTCGTCGAGGACGGCCTTGAGGCGCTCCTCGAATTCGCCGCGGTACTTCGCGCCGGCGACCATCGAACCGAGATCCAGGGAGATGAGCGTCTTGCCCTTGAGCGACTCCGGGACGTCCCCGGCGACCATGCGGCGCGCCAGTCCCTCGACGATGGCGGTCTTACCGACGCCCGGCTCACCGATGAGGACCGGGTTGTTCTTGGTACGACGGGACAGCACCTGGACGACGCGGCGGATCTCCGAGTCGCGGCCGATGACCGGGTCGATCTTGCCCTCCCGCGCGCGGGCGGTGAGGTCGGTGGAGTACTTCTCCAGGGCCTGGAACTGGCCCTCCGGGTCCTGGTTGGTCACCTTGGAGGCGCCGCGCACGGACGGGAAGGCGCCCTTGATGGCGTCATAGGTGGCACCGCGGCCCTTGAGCAGCTGCGCCGCATCCGAGTCGCCGCGCGCGATGGCGGCCATGAGGACCTCGGTGGAGACGTACTCGTCGCCGAGCTCGCCCGCCAGCTCCTGGGCGGCGGTCAGCGCGTTGAGCGCCTCCCGGTTGAAGTTCGGGTTCGCCAGGTTGGCCCCGGCGGCCTTGGGGTAACCGTCGACCAGCTCGCGGGCCTCCCGCGCCACGGTCTCCGGATCCACGCCGGTGGCCTTGAGGACCGGGGCGGCGATGCCCTCCGGCTGGTCGAGGATCGCGGCGAGCAGGTGCGCCGGGCGGATGTCCGGGTTACCGTTCGCGGAGGCCGACTGCAGTGCGGTCTGCAGGGCCTCCTGGGTCTTGGTGGTGGGGTTGAACGAGCTCATGGCACGTTTCCTTTCTCTTTCGTCTGTTATCTACTAGTAGTAACGTCTCAAGAGTTGAGTCTGTTCCACTCAAGGGAAAAAACTTTGAGTCCTGCGCGCTCAGGTTTACGGAAGGGTTTCATGAGTACCCCGCTTTTCGACGCCGCCCGCGCCCGCTGCCACGACCTGCCCGGCACGGAGAAGACCTTCCCCTTCGACGGCCACAACGCCGACATCGAGGTGTGGAAGGTACGCGGGAAGATGTTCGCCATGCTCACCCGCGGGGTGGTCACCCTCAAGGCCGACCCCCACGAGGCGGAGATGCTGCGTGCCACCCACGACTGGATTCAGCCGGGGTGGCACATGAACAAGAGGCACTGGATCTCGGTGGGCGACGGGGTGTTCGCGGAGGGCGCGCAGTACCTGCACGACCTGGTCACCGACTCCTACCTCCTGGTGGTCGCCGGCCTGCCCCGCCGGCGGCGACCGGTCGACCCGGCGACGTTCGGCCGGGACGAAGGTGGATAGCCGGTACGTAAGGCGTTTTTCAGGGCCCTCGGCAGGGCCTTACGTACCGGCGATCACCCTCCGACCTTCGCGGCGGCGCGTTTCTCGGCGCCCGGCGTCTTCTTCGTGAAGATCGGCACGAGGATGACCGCCACGCCGACGATGAGGGACGCCCAGCCCAGGCCCGCGGTGAGGCCGGCGAGCACCGCGATGGGCGCGAGGATGGTCATGCCGATCTCGAAGGGGGCGAATCCGACGTAGGCCACGCCGTACTCGTTGAGCGTGCCGGACTTGAGCTTCGGGTCGACGATCTTGAGCAGGGCGATACCGGTGGCGACGGCCGCGGTGGCCCAGCCCCAGGAGAAGACGCCGCGCTCGAGCCACTTCTCGCCGAAGAACTCCGGCGAAAGCACGAAGAAGATGAACGTGCAGTACACGACGCCGAGGACGAAGAGGACGAGCAGCGGCACCCAGTAGTCGGCGATGGCGGCGGGCACGATCGACGCGACACCGAAGGCGATGAGGTAGTCGGTCGCGGCGCCGGACATGGAGTTGACGGTGTTCTTGTCCAGGAAGTCCTTGCGGCCGAGGCCGGAGAGGAGGGCGCGTCCCAGCAGGCCGATGACGAACGACATGGCGAACAGCGGGATGGACACGTTCGGGAAGATGCCGGTGATGAAGCCGTTGACCAGGTAGGCGACGAGCACGGTGAGCATGACGAAGCCGAGGTGCAGGGCCAGCGGTTCGATGGAGGAGGGGTTCGTCGTCGCCTTACCGATCGACGGGCGCTCCTTGACGTTGTCGATGTAGCCGGAGCGCAGGTCCCACGGCAGTTCGCCGGGCATGGTGGAGGCGCGGCCGGTGCGGATGCCCCAGTTGGCGAAGATGAGGCCACCGACGATGGCGGCCAGGGTGCCCACGGTGGCGGACGTGAATCCCAGGGAGCTGGCGGCGACGGCACCGGCCTCCTCGAGGGAGTGGCCGACGGCGGCGGCGGTGCCGAAGCCGCCGACGAAGCCGACGGGCAGCATCATGCCGAACCAGTCCTCGGTGCCGAAGAAAGGCTTGAACAGGAGGACACCGAGGAGGATGAACAGGCCCCACTGGCCCAGGAACATGCCGGTGGAGTACGACCACATCTGGCGGGCACCGGTGCGCACGGAGGGGGTGAGGTCCATGCCGTACGCCATCGACGCGAAGACGAAGGCGATGAGGATGCCGGTGTAGGTGCCGATCTGGTCGGAGAAGTTGATGACGCCCAGCACCTGCGGGCCGAAGAGCAGGCCCAGGAGGCCGGCGGTGATCGACGCCGGCAGGAGCAGCTTCTGGAACAACGGCACCTTCCTGCGCAGCAGGTTGCCGATGATCATGAGAAGTGAGATCCAGCCGACGTCGATAAGCAGGCTGTAAGGGGTGTAGTCCATACCGCTCAGCTTATGTCAGGTGGTAGGGCCATACAGCACTCAGTACTTGATGGACATGCGTCCCTCGATCTTGCCGTGGCGCATGTCCTCGAAGACGGAGTTGACGTCGTCGAGGGAGCACTCGTGCACGGTCGGCTTGATCATGCCACGGGCGTAGAAGTCGAGCGCCTCCTCGAGATCCTGGCGGGTGCCGACGAGCGAACCACGGATCGTCAGCGCCTTGAACACGATCTCGAAGATGGGGGCCGGGAAGTCCCCCGGCGGCAGGCCGTTGAACACGATGGTGCCGCCCTTGCGGGCCATGCCGATGGCCTGGCCGAACGCCGCCTCGTGGACCGCGGTGACGAGGACGCCGTGCGCGCCGCCGCCGGTGAACTCCTGGACGGCCTCCGCCGGGTCGGAGTGCTTGGCGTTCACGGTGAACTCCGCGCCGTGGCGCTTGGCCAGCTCGAGCTTGTCGTCGGCGATGTCGACGGCGATGACGCGCATGCCCATGGCGACGGCGTACTGGACGGCGATGTGGCCGAGGCCGCCGACGCCGGAGATGACCATGAACTGGCCGGGCCTGGTCTCCGCGACCTTAAGGCCCTTGTAGACGGTGACGCCGGCGCAGAGGACCGGGGCGACCTCGACCGGGTCGGAGCCCTCGGGGATGCGGGCGCAGTAGCGGGTGTCGACGAGCATGTACTCGCCGAAGGAGCCGTTGACGGTGTAGCCGCCGTACTCGGCGTCGTTGCACAGGGTCTCCCAGCCGGTGCGGCAGTGCTCACAGGTGCCGCAGGCGGACCACAGCCACACGTTGCCGACCATGTCACCGACCTTGAGGTCGTGGTCGCCCGGGCCGAGCTCGACGATCTCGCCGACGCCCTCGTGGCCCGGCACGAACGGCGGCTCCGGCTTCACGGGCCAGTCGCCCTCGGCGGCGTGGAGGTCGGTGTGGCAGACGCCGGAGGCGTGGAGCTTCACCAGCGCCTGGTGGCGGTCCGGCTTCGGCAGGTCAACGTCGCGGACGTTGACCTCGGGGCCGAATTCCTCGACGACGGCGGCGCGGAAGGAGGTGGGTGCAGACATGGCGGATCCTTTCGGAAGGGCGAATTGATGTGTTACGGGACACACTATCAGGCCCGCAATGTGCCTGACATCACATTTGCCGATTCTCAACAAACGCTCAGGGAAGGCCAATTGTTGACATATCACACTCTTTGGCTATGCTGGGCCCATGCATTACCGCGCCATCATCATCGGCGCCGGCCAGGCTGGCCTGGCGGCCGCCCACGAACTCCACCGCCGCGGATACTCTCTGGGACCCGACGGCGACGTCCTCGCCCTCGACGCCAACGACGGCCCCGGCGGCGCGTGGCGGCACCGCTGGGACTCCCTCACCCTCGGTAAGGCCCACGGCATCGCCGACCTCCCCGGCCTGCCCATGGACCGCCCTGACCCGGAGGTCCCCGCCTCCCGCCTCGTCGCCGACTACTACGGCACCTACGAGGACACCTTCGACATGCAGGTCCTGCGCCCCGCCCCGGTCCGCCGCGTCGACCCCGGGTCCCCGCTCACCGTCACGCTTATCGACGACCGCGTCTTCACCGCCGACCTCGTCCTCAACGCCACCGGCACGTGGGACAACCCGTTCATCCCGTACATCCCGGGCATCGAGAACTTCCGCGGCCGTCAGCTCCACACGAAGGACTACGTGCGGAAAGAGGACTTCGTCGGGCAACGCACCCTCGTCGTCGGCGGCGGCCTGTCCGCGGTGCAGTTCCTCCTCGAACTCGCCCCCGTCACCGAGACGGTGTGGGCCACCCACCGACCGCCGAACTTCACGCAGAGGGAGTTCGACGCCGGCTGGGGCCTGGCCGTCGAGGAGGCCGTCCGCGAGCGCACCTTCGCCGGGCGGCGCCCCGCCTCGGTGGTGCGCACCACCGGCATCCCGCAGATCCCCGCCTACCTCGACGGGGTCGCCGCCGGCGCCCTCGTCTCCCGGGGCATGTTCGACCGCGTCACCGAGACCGGTGTCGTGTTCGGGCCGCCGAAGAGCGAGGTGGCGGCGGGGCACGGGCCGTCGAGAAGCAACGAGCTGCAGGTCCCGGAATCCTGGGACCCGCTGCCGGTCGGCACGGAGATGGACGTCGACATCATCTTCTGGAACACCGGATTCCGCCCCGCCCTCCGCCACCTCGCGCCACTGAAACTGCGCGGCGCGGAAGGCGGAATCCGGATGCTCGACGAGGTCACCCCCGCCGCCGACGACCGCATCCTCCTCGTCGGTTACGGCTCCACCGCCTCCACCGTCGGCGCCACCCGCGCGGGCCGTCTCGCCGGACGCCGCGCAGCCCGCATCCTCCAGCAGAAAGTAGACTCAGCCGCGTGAAAGCCTTCGGATTCTTAAGCTTCGGCCACTACGCCATCGGTAACCAGCCCGGCCCCGACGCCGCCGAGACCCTCCAGCAGGCTCTCGAACTGGCCGTCGCCGCCGACGAGATCGGCGTGAACGGCGCGTACTTCCGCGTCCACCACTTCGCCCCGCAGGGGGCCTCCCCGATGCCCCTGCTCGGCGCCATCGTGGGTGCCACCAAGAATATCGAGGTGGGCACCGGCGTCATCGACATGCGCTACGAGAACCCCCTCTACCTCGCCGAAGAGGCCGCCGCCCTCAACCTCCTCTCCGACGGCCGACTCGCTCTCGGCGTCTCCCGCGGATCACCGGAACCCGCCCAGCGGGGCTGGGAGGCCTTCGGTTACCGGGCCGAGCAGCCCAACGGCGCCGACATGGCCCGCGCCAAGTTCGAGCAGTTCCTCACCGCCATCGACGGCTACGGCGTCGCCGAGGCCGCCCCCGCCGAGGAGCAGTACCCGCGCATGTACCAGCCCGGCACCCCGCTGCCGGTGTTCCCCCACTCCCCCGGCCTGCGTCGCCACGTCTGGTGGGGAGCCGGATCGCACGCCACCGCCGAGCAGGCCGCCCGCGACGGCGTCAACCTCATGAGCTCCACCCTCGTCTCCGAGGCCGACGGTTCCTCCCTCGGCGACCTGCAGGCCGAGCAGATCGCCCGCTACCGCGCCGAATGGGTCGAGGCCGGCCACGACTGGACCCCGCGTGTGTCGGTCTCCCGCTCGGTGTTCCCCATCGTCGACGACCGCTCCCGCGAGATGTTCGGCCTCCAGGCCACCGGCCGCGACCAGATCGGCTCTCTCGGCGAGGGCACCCCGGTCACCTTCGGCCGCACCTACGCCGCCGAGCCGGACGTGCTCATCGACCAGCTGCGTGCCGACGCCGCCGTCATGGCCGCCGACACCCTCATGCTCACCATCCCGAACCAGATGGGGGTCGAGCTCAACCAGTCGATCCTGCAGTCCTTCGCCGAGCACGTAGCCCCGGCACTGGGGTGGAGGCCGGCGACCGAGGGACGCGTGGAGGGGTATCCGGTGGCGTAGCCGCCCACCGGGTTCCCACGTGGGTTTTTCCGCCGGCCGACGTTTCCCCAGGTCGCGGAAATGGACCCGCCCTTATGCGCGTGGGAACCCCGAGGGGGGGGTCAGGCGTGCTCGTCGACGAAGTCGCGGGCGATGACCGGGGGCTCGGCCTTCTCCTCACCGATGTTGCGCAGGTTGAGCTCGACGAGGACGTCGGTGGTCAGCTCCGCGGAGATGCCGTTGATGGCGTCGAGGGCCTCCTGCGGGATGGCATCGGCGCGCATGAGCGGCAGGACGTTCTGCGGGAGGATGAGCTGCTCGGGGTCGTCGAGGGTGACCAGGTCGACCTCGTTGCCGGCGGAATCGAGGAGCGGGGACGTGGTGTAGATGTCGGCGACCTCGGCGGTGCCCTCCACGACCGCGGCGATGGTGAGCGGGCCGCCGCCGTCGGAGATCGGGACGACGGAGATCTTGTCCTCGGCGACGCCGTAGACCGACGCCAGACCGGGCGGGCCGTAGGGACGCTCGGCGAACTCGGGATTGGCGGCGATGCGCACCTGATCGAGATTGTCCAGGTCGCCGAGGGTCTGCAGGCCGTGCTCGTCGGCCAGTTCGCGGGTGACGCGGTAGGAGTCCTTGGACTCGCCGTCGGCGATGTCACCGGCGGCCAGGCCCTCGGGGAGGACGTCGGAAAGCGCGGAGACGACGCCGTCGGCATCCGTGCCCGCCTCAAGCTCCGCGCCGTAGTACTGGGCGAGGTTGCCGGAGTACTCGGGCACGAGGTCGATGCTGCCCTCCTCGAGGGCCTGGAGGTAGACCTCGCGGGAGCCGATGCCGGAGTTGACCTCGACGTCGAATCCGGCGTCCTCGAGGGCGGCGGCCCAGATCTGGCCGATGATCTCGGACTCGGGGAAGTTGGCGGTGCCGATGGTGATGGTCTCGTCCCCGGCGACGGACTCCGGCGAGGTGGCCAGGGGGTCGTCCCCGGAGGAGCAGGCACCGAGGGCGAGGGCGGAGAGGGCGAACAGGGTGGTGGTGAGACGGAGTTTCATGACACACGTCCTTTCGGTTGCAGGGATTTCTGGACAAGGGCGAGCAGCAGGTCGACGACCAGCGCCAACGCGGTGACGAGCACCGCCCCGGCAAGCATCTGCGGGTAGTCGCGCAGGGCGAGGCCGTCGATGAGGTAGCGGCCGAGGCCGGACAGTCCGATGTAGGCGACGATGGTGGCCGTCGCCAGCACCTGGACGACGCAGGAGCGGAGCCCACCGATCATGACGGGCAGTCCGAGGGGGATCTCCACGCGCCGCAGGATCTGGGACTCGCTGTAGCCGGTGGCGCGGGCGGAGTCGACGACGTGCCGCGGCACGGCCACCATACCAGCGACGATGCCCGCCAACAGTGGGGGCACGGCAAGAATGATGAGCACGATGGTGGCGGGCACCAACGGCAGGCGTACCCCCATCGACATGGACACGGTCAGCCACGTGAGCAGGCCCAAGGAGGGCAACGCACGCAGCGCGCCGGCTACCGCCAGCACGGTGTCCGCACCCCGGCGCGTGTGCCCCACCCACAGTCCCAGGGGCAGCGCGATGAGCAGCGAGAGCCCCACGGCCAGAGCGGTGTACCCGAGGTGGTCGAGGGTGCGGGAGAGGATGAGCGGCCACCGGTCCGGGTCGGTGAGGAACGCCCACATGGGCTGCAGCTGGTTCATCCGACCCTCCGGGCCCACGGCATGAGGAGGCGGCCGGTGAGGACGAGGGCGGCGTCGATAAGCACGGCGAGCAGGACCGTGCCGACGAGGCCGACGATGATCTGCGTGGGGAAGGACCGCTGGAAACCTTCGGTGAACAGCGTGCCCAGCGACGCGACGCCGATGAGCGCGCCGACGGAGACGAGCGAGATCGTCGACGCGGAGACGACCCGGATGCCCGCCAGCAGCGCCGGTCCGGCCAGTGGCAGTTCGACGCTGAGGACGCGCCTCCACGCGGGGTAGCCGGTGGCGATCGCCGCCTGCTGCACGTCCCCGGGCACCGTGCCGAAGGCGTCGGCCGTGGCGCGGACCTGCAGCGCGAGGCCGTAGAGCGTCATCGCGACGATGACGTTGAGCGGCGAGAGGATCGACGTACCCAGAAACAGCGGCATGACCACGAACAACGCCAGCGAGGGGATGACGTAGAGCAGGCCGGTGAGCACCACGATGACCTCGCGGGTGCGGGCGTGGCGGTGCGCGAACCAGCCGATCGGCAGGGCGATGAGGAAGGAGGCGAGGATCGCCGGCCACGACAGGGAGAAGTGCGCCCAGGCGAGATCCCCGATCCGCCCGGCGTTGTCGACCACCCAGTCCCACCTCACTGCAGCACCCCACGTACCCGGCCGCTGCGGTCGACGACCACGTCGCGTCCGTCCCGCTTCTCGACGCTCAGCAGCCGCCCCTCCGCGCCCGTGAACTCGCGGACGTTGTCGTTGGCGGGGGCGGTGAGGAACTCCTCCGGCGGTCCGACCTGCTCGACGCGGGCCTGCTCGCCGAGGAGGACGACGGTGTCGCCGAGGAGGAAGGCCTCGTCGATGTCGTGGGTGACCATGAGGATGGTCTTGGACATGCTTTCCTGCAGGGAGAGGATCTCCTCCTGGAGGCCGCGGCGCACGACGGGGTCGACGGCGCCGAAGGGCTCGTCCATGAGCAGGATGTCCGGGTCGGCGACGAGGCCGCGGGCGACGCCGACGCGCTGCGCCTGCCCGCCGGACAGCTCCGCCGGGTAGCGTCGCCCCAGGTCCACGTCGAGGCCGACGAGGCGGAGCATGTCGGCGGCACGCTCCCGGGCCTCCTTCCTCCGCGTGCCTCCCAGCTGCGCTACGGAGGCCACGTTGTCGAGGACCGTGCGGTGCGGCAGGAGGCCGGAGTGCTGCATGACGTAGCCGATGGAGCGCCGCAGCTGCACCGGATCGACCGCGCTCACGTCCTCCCCGCGCACGCGGACGGTGCCGCTGTCTGCGGGGACCATGCGGTTGACCATGCGCAGCAGGGTCGTCTTGCCGCAGCCGGAGGGACCGACGAAGACGGTGGTGGAGCCGGGCTCGACGCGGTGGGAGAAGTCCGCGACCGCTGGGTGGGCACTGCTCGGGTAGGTGCGGGAGACGCGGTCGAACTCGATCATCGCGGGCTCCTCCGGGTCGACGACGGGGTGTTATGCAATTCTAGCCACGAATTGACCCGCGACCCATTGACCTGCCGCCGCCGCATCCGGGCACAATGGAGTCCATGCAGACCCTGACCGACACCGGCACCGTCCTCCGCGAGCGCAGCGCAGAGTTCCGGGACGCCGTCCAGCAGCGCCTCTACCAGGAGGTTCTCGAGTCGCGGCAGGTCTTCCCCATCTCCCTGCGCCACACGCATCTCGAGCTTGCCGACGCCTGCGCCTGGGTCCTCGAACGCACCCCCGCCACCGGCGCCGTCCCGGCGGAGGTCCTCGACCGGTTGCGGGACCTGGGGCGGGACCACCGCCGCCACGGTTTCCCGGCGGACATCTACCCCGCCTTCGCCGGGGCCCTCTCCCACGGCCTGCACTCCCTCGGCATCCCGCACGCCGACGCGGCCTCGCGGGCGCTGGACACGGTGTGCGCGGTCATGGCCTCCGCCGCCCGCGAGGCCGACCGGGAGGGGGTGGCCCCGGCGTACTCCGCGGAGGTGCTCGGCGTGCAGCGCCGTACCCGCCACATCAGCGTCGTGCGCCTGGAGGCGGGCGTCCCCATCGCCTACCGCGCCGGCCAGCATCTGCCGGTGACCACCTCGTACCTGCCGGGCGTGTGGCGGATGTTCTCCCCCGCGCTGCCCACCAACGACTTCGGGCAGCTGGAGTTCCACATCCGTCAGCTGGAGGGTTCGGACATCTCCCAGCTGCTGGCCACCCCGAAGGCCGGGGACTACTGGCTGTTCGGCCAGCCGCGCGGCACGCTCGAGGTGACGGGCGAGCGGGACGTCCTCATGATCGCCCACGGCACCGGCCTGGCTCCCCTGCGCGCGATGCTCTTCGACATGCTCGCGTGGGAGCACCGCCCCCGCGTCCATCTCTTCGTCGCCGCCGAGTACCCGGGTGAGCTCTACGACCTCATGGGGCTGTGGAATCTGGCGATCGTCAGTCACTGGCTGTCGGTGGTGCCCGTCGTCGAGCACACGAAGGACGCCTGGTGGGTCGGCGCGACCGAGTCCTCCCGCGCCCCGTACGGTCTCCACCTGCAGCAGACGGGGCAGGTCGGCGAGCTCGTCGCCTCCTACGGCGCGTGGGCGGACCGTGACGTCCTCGTGGTGGGGGACGCGGAGAAGGTCCGCGCGACCGTCGACAAGCTCATCGCCGGTGGCACGCCGCGGGAGCAGATCCAGGCCGAGGCCTGGGAGAACACCGACGACTGGCCGTCACAGGACGGGGAGTGACTCCCGCGCCTTCGTGACCTGCTCCATGTCGAGGTCGTGGGTGAGGATCTCCGGCTCGTAACCGGCCTCCGCTTCCCGACGCCCCATCGGCCCCACCACACACGAGTGGCCGATGCCGGTCGGCCCGGTGGCCTCCCCGGCCTTCTCCTCCCCACCCGGACGGGCCTGGCCGGCGGCGACGATCCACGACGTGGAGTCGAGCGCGCGCGCCGCGGTGAGGATGCGCCACTGGTCGAGCTTGCCGGGGCCGTCCATCCAGCTGGTCGGCACGACGATGACCTGCGCCCCCTTACGTGCAAGGTCGCGGAACTGCTCGGGGAAGCGGATGTCGTAGCACGTCGCGACGCCGACGGTGACGCCCTCGACGTCGAAGGTCACCAGTTCCTCGCCCGGTCTGACGGTGTCGGACTCCCGGTAGGAGTAGGCGTCGAAGGTGTGGATCTTGTCGTAGCCGCGGTGGATGTCCGGCCCGGTGATGAGCGCGGTGTTGTAGACACGGTTGATCTTCTTGCCCTCACGCTCGACGGTGTCGGCCGGGCGGAACATACCGGCGACGACGGTGACGCCGAGTTCCCGGGCGGTGTCGCGCAGCCCGGTGGCGAACTCCCCGTCGAGCTCCTGGGCCTGCTCATCGAGGCGGCCGGAATCGAAGGCCTGGCTCGTGGCCTCGGGGAACACGACGAGACGCGCGCCCTGCCCGGCGGCCTCCCGGAGCTTCTGCTTGGCGAGGGCCAAATTGTTGAGGATATCCGGCCCGGAGGTCAGCTGCACGACTGCGATCTTCATGGCACCCACACTATGTGGATAACTCCGGGTTATCCACAGGTCGGCACACCCCGCGGTTGGCAGATCGCCGCCGCGGCCGGACACTGGCGCCATGGACCACCTGCAGCTCACCTCCGCCACCGCCGACCACCTGCTCACCCTCCTGCGGCGCACCACGCCGCCCTCCCCGCCGACCCTGCCACCGGGCTCGCGGACCGCCGCCGCCCTCGACCGCGCGGCCGCCGCCTGGGCGGGCACGCACCGCCGGGCCGACACCGCCCTCCTCGACCACGTCCGCGACCTGCAGCGCTTCGTCGAGCGGGTCGCCGAGGAGGACCGGTCGCTGCTGTGATGCTTCTCGACGCCCCCTCCCTCCGCCACGCCGCCCGACTCCTGGGAGTCGACGCCGACTGGCTGGAGGAGCAGAACTCCTGGCTGGCCCGGACCTTCGACGACCTCCCGGGGACCGGCTTCTCCGGGCCCGCCGCCGACGCGGCCGTCACCCGCCTCCATCTCCATGCCCGACCGCTCGCCGGCCCGCCGGAACAGATGCTGCGCGTGGCGCAGGTGCTCACCGTCACGGCCCGGCTGCAGGAGGAGCTGGACGACGCCGCCCGGCGCGCCGTCCTCCTCGCCGACCGCGTGGCCGGGGCCTCGTCGCTGGTGGCACTGTTCCTGCGGGACCTGCACTCGCTGGGCGACCTCCTCGATCACGCCTGCGCCCGCCAGATCGACGTCCTGTGCACCCCGGTCGCGCCGGCCCCGGTGCGCCGCCTGGCGGATGCCCCCGACCTCAGCGTGGGGGCGGTCCATGAACTCAACATGCTCACCCACCCGCTGGACCTGCCGCCGGACGTGCAGGTCCTCGAGGTGGGCGAAGGCCGCCTCGTCGCCGCGGTCGGCGACCTGGAGCGGGCCGACTCGGTGGTCACGATCGTCGCGGGCACGGGATCCTCGGATCCGGAACGCCTGCCGGTGCACCTCAACCGGGCGCGCACCATCGCGCAGGCGACGGGCGGGGCGAGTGTGCTGTGGCTGGGCTACCGGGCACCCGCCGGCCTGGGGCAGGCCCTGGCCCACGAACCGGCCCGCGCCGCCGGGGCCGACCTGCAGGCCTTCCAGCGGGAACTCGCCCGCCGTCACCCGGATCAACGGCGGGTGGTGCTCGGGTACTCCTACGGGTCCGTGGTGGCGGGGAGGGCGGCGTCGCGGGGCGGCGGGCTGTACGCCGACGATCTGGTGTTCCTCGGGAGCCCCGGGGTCGGTGTCGATCATGCGGCGCAGCTCACCCTGCTCGGCGAGGACCCGCAGGTGCACGCCATGACGCACCCCTCCGACCCGTTGTCACTGGTCGGGGGCGTACACGGAACAGACCCGACATCCCCGGAGTTCGGGGCGCGGGTCTGGCCGGGTGACCGGGCCGGCAGCCACGGCAGCTACTGGGATGATCCCGTGCTGCTCGGGCTGCTCAGCGGGTGGACTCAGAAGAAGCCGAGGGCGTCATCCGAGTAGGAGACGAGGAGGTTCTTCGTCTGCTGGTAGTGGGCGAGCATCATGAGGTGGTTCTCACGGCCGATGCCGGACTCCTTGTAGCCACCGAACGCTGCGTGGGCCGGGTAGTTGTGGTACTGGTTCACCCACACACGACCGGCGTGGATCTCGCGGCCCGCGCGGTAGGCGGTGCGGCCGTCACGGGACCAGACACCGGCGCCGAGGCCGTAGTTGGTGTCGTTGGCGATCTTGATGGCCTCGTCGAAGTCCTTGAACGTGACGACGGAGAGCACCGGGCCGAAGATCTCCTCCTGGAAGATGCGCATGTCGTTGGTGCCCTTGAACACGGTCGGCTCGATGTAGTAGCCGTTGTCAAGGCCTTCGATCTTGTTGATGCTGCCGCCGGTGAGGGTCTCCGCGCCCTCCTGGGGGCCGAGCTCCAGGTAGCCGGAGATCTTGTCCATCTGCTCCTGGGAGGCCTGCGCACCCATCTGCGTCTCGGTGTCGAGGGGGTTGCCCTTCTTGATCTTGTTGACGCGCTCGACGCCGAGCTCGAGGAACTCGTCGGCGATGGACTCGTGGATGAGGGCACGGGACGGGCAGGTGCAGACCTCGCCCTGGTTGAGGGCGAACATCGCGAAGCCCTCGAGGCTCTTGTCGAGGAAGGCGTCGTCCTTGGCCATGACGTCGGGGAAGAAGATGGACGGGGACTTGCCGCCCAGCTCCAGGGTGACCGGGATGATCTTCTCGGCGGCGGCCTTGTTGATGATCTTGCCCACCGCGGTGGAACCGGTGAAGGCGATCTTGGCGATGCGGTCGGAGCTCGACAGGGCGACACCCGCCTCCTCGCCGAGGCCGTTGACGATGTTGAGCACGCCCGCCGGGAGCAGGTCCTGGATGATCTCCACGAGGTAGAGGAGGGAGGCCGGGGTCTGCTCGGCCGGCTTGAGGACGATGGCGTTACCGGCCGCCAGGGCCGGGGCGATCTTCCAGGTGGCCATGAGGATCGGGAAGTTCCACGGGATGATCTGGCCGACGACACCCAGCGGCTCGTGGAAGTGGTAGGCCACGGTGTCGTGGTCGATCTGGGACAGGCGTCCCTCCTGCGCGCGGGTGGCACCGGCGAAGTACCGGAAGTGATCGATCGCGAGCGGAATGTCGGCGGCGAGGGTCTCGCGGACGGCCTTGCCGTTCTCCCAGGTCTCGGCGACGGCGATCTCCTCGAGGTGCTCCTCCATGCGGTCCGCGATGCGGTGCAGGATGAGGGCGCGTTCGGCCGGGGAGGTCTGGCCCCAGGCGGGGGCGGCCTTGTGGGCGGCGTCGAGGGCGAGCTCGACGTCGGCGGCCTTACCGCGGGCCACCTGGCAGAACACCTCACCGGTGACCGGGGTGATGTTGTCCATGTACTCGCCGTCGACGGGTGCCACCCACTCGCCGCCGATGTAGTTGTCGTAGCGCTCGCGGTAGTTGACGATCGATCCGTCGGTGCCGGGGTTCGCGTACACGGTCATGATGGTGTCCTTTCACAGGGATTTGAGTGGTCTGCACCACACCATACAGTGACCCGCGCCACTTTTGGCAAGAATTGTTGTGACAGGCGCACAAACCCACGCTCACCCCGGGAAACAGGGTCAGCGTGGGCTCGTGTCGGTTCTTCTAGCGATGGTCCTGATGTCGCCGCAGCCGGCCGCGCCGCGGCTCCCACATCACCAGCGCCGTGGAGCGCGGGACGTGGACGAGCTCGCCGCGCGGGCGGGCCTGCCGCTCGCGCTCCTCCCGGAGCTCCTCGACCTCGGCACGCAGGCGGTCGACCTCCTCGCTCAGCTCGATGATCGCCTTGATCCCGGCGAGGTTGACGCCCTCCTCCTGGCTGAGCTGCTGGATGCGACGCAGCAGGGAGATGTCCCTGCGGGAGTAGCGACGCCCGCCCCCGCGGGTCCGCTGCGGCGTCACCAGACCCATGCGGTCGTAGGTGCGCAGCGTCTGCGCGTGCATGCCGGCGAGTTCGGCGGCGACCGAGATGACGAACACCTCGCCCAGGTCGTCCGTCGACGACTTGTCCTTCCTCAAGGTCATGGTCCGTGCACCTCCTTCCGTGCCTACTTGTTCCCGGCCCACCCGGCGCGCGGGTTGTAGCCGGAGTCCTTCTCGGCCTGCGCATACTCGCGCAGGGCACTGGTGGCGGCGGCGTCGAGATTCTTCGGCACCGCCACCTCGACGGTGACCAGCAGGTCACCGGCGTTGTCGCCGCTCTTCGGCACACCGCGGCCGCGGACACGCAGGGTCCGGCCGTTGGGGGTGCCGGCGGGCACCTTCACCCGCACGGGGGCGTCGAGCGTCGGCACCGTGATGGTGTCGCCGAGCGCCAGCTCGGCGAACGACACCGGGACGGTGACCTCGAGGTCGTCGCCGGAGCGGGTGAACACGGCGTCGTCACGCACATGGACGGTGACGAACAGGTCACCCGCCGGCTTGCCCTGCGGGCCGGCCTCGCCCTGGCCGGCGAGGCGCACCTTCTGTCCGTCGATGACGCCCGCCGGGATGCGGACGGTCAGCGACCGGGTGCGCCGCACCGTGCCGGAACCGTGGCACGTGGTGCACGGGTCGGCGATGAACTGGCCGGTGCCCGCACAGTTGGTGCACGGCGCGCTGAAGCCGAAGGCGCCGCGGTTCTCCGAGGTGAAGCCGGAGCCGTTGCACACGGCGCAGGTCTCGGGGTTGCCGGACTTGGAGCCCGATCCGTGACAGGTGTTGCAGGGGGCGTCACCGGTCAGCTGGAGCGGGATCGTCGTGCCCTTGGCCGCCTCCCGGAAGTCAAGGGTGATGTCCGTTTCGACGTCGGCCCCCCGCGTCGGCCGAGCTGCGTGGCGAGGAGCGCCGCCGCGGTTGAAAAGGCCACCGAAGAGATCGCCCAGACCGCCGTCCGCAGAAAATCCTCCACCGGGTCCTCGTCCGAAGATGTCTGAGGCGTCG
>DGYFI06203__coassemble_1047_pt1 | contig 35034 bp, 35 predicted proteins | sample DGYFI06203__metabat2_high_PE_041 | metagenome-assembled genome bin DGYFI06203 | reverse complement strand
GCGGTTCGGCCACTTCTGCGGTGTTCAAACACCCCATAAGTACTCAAACCGCGGGCGCGTCAGTCCGCCGTCGAGCCCGGCCACCCCGGGTACTCCGGGGGAGTGCCGCCGAACTCCGGGCACAGGGCCTGGAAGGAGCACCAGCCGCACAGCTTGGAGGTCTTCGGCCGGAAGCGGCCCTCGCGGCCGTCGGAGGCGATCTTGCCCCACAGATCGGCGAGGTCGCGCTCGAAGTACTCCAGTTCCTCCTTCGACGGGGCGAGGAACATCGAGTCGAGCACCTTGAGGTACATCAGCCGCAGCTGGTGGGGGATCACGCCGTGGAGCCGCCAGTAGACGAGGGCGTAGAAGCGCATCTGGAACTGTGCGTCGTGGCTGTAGCGGGGGAGCGGCTTCTTGCCGGTCTTGTAGTCGACGACGCGCACCTCACCGGTCGGCGCCACGTCGACCCGGTCGATGAAGCCACGCACCGGCACGCCGTTGGGCAGGACGGTGTCAACGTACATTTCAACGGCATGGGCATCGAAACCCTGCGGGTTCTCCATCTCGAAGTAGCCGCGCAGCAGCGTGCGGCACTCGACGAGGAAGTCGTACAGCGCGGACTCGGGCACCAGTTCACGCAGTTCGGCATCCGCCGCGACCATCGCCGCCCAGTGCGGCTTGAGTTGCTTGACGGCCGCCGGGTAGGTGCGCTCCTCACGCGGCCGGGCATGCATGTACTCGAGCACGGCGTGCACCAGATTGCCCTTGACCTGCGGCAGCGTCTTCGGCTCCGGGAGGCGGTCGATGGCGCGCAGGCGGTAGAGCAGGGGGCACTGCTGGTAGTCGGAGGCGCGGGAGGGGGAGAGGGCGAGCGGGCGGGGAAGCGGGGAACTCATGATGGCCACCACCTTATCCGTGGCAAGCTGGACACATGAACCAGACTCTCGACTTCCTCGACTTCATCGCCGACAGCCCGAGCAGCTACCACGCCGCGCGGGTCGTCGCGGACCGGCTCATCGACGCCGACTTCCTCCCCCAGGACGAGTCCGCCCCGTGGGATGCGTCCCCAGGTGGCCATGTCATGGTGCGCGGCGGGGCGGTCATGGCGTGGTGGGTCCCGGAGGACGCGTCCCCGGACTCCGGGTTCCGGATCATCGGCTCCCACACGGACTCCCCGGGGTTCACCCTCAAGCCCGCGCCCGAACTGGCCACGGTCGGGTGGGCGCAGGCAGGGGTCGAGGTGTACGGCGGGCCGATCCTCGCCTCGTGGCTCGACCGCGAGCTCACCTTCGCCGGGCGGGTCATCCTCGGCGACGGCTCCCAGCGCCTGGTGAACACCGGCCCGGTCGCCCGTATCCCGCATCTGGCGATCCACCTCGACCGCTCGAAGGAGCTGACGCTCGACCGCCAGCAGCACATGCAGCCTGTCACCGGGCTCATCGGGGAGGGGCACACCCCGGTGCTGGAGCTGGTGGCGGGGAAGGTGGGCGTCGACAAGCGGGACATCGACGGCTTCGACCTCATCACCTGCGACGCGCAGCGCGGCGAGGTCTTCGGTGCCGACGCCGAGCTCATCGCCGCGGGGCGCATGGACAACCTGTCGTCGGTGCACGCGTCGCTCGTCGCGTTGTTGCACGCCATCGAGTCCGGGGACACGGGTTCCGACGTGCTCGTCCTCGCCGCCTTCGACCACGAGGAGGTCGGCTCCGCCACCACCTCCGGAGCGGCCGGCCCCATCCTCCAGGACGTCCTCGAGCGCACCGCCGCCGCGCTAGGCGCGGACCTCGACGCCACCCGCCGCATGTACGCCCGCTCCACCTGTGTCTCCGCCGACGCGGCGCACGCGGTGCACCCCAACTACGTCGGCAAGCACGACCCGGCGCACCACCCGCTCATCGGCGGCGGCCCTGTGGTGAAGATCAACGCCAACCAGCGCTACGCCTCCACCGCCGACACCGTCGCCCGCTGGCAGCGGGCCTGCCGCGCCGCCGCGGTGCCCTCGCAGAGCTTCGTCTCCAACAACGCCATGCCGTGCGGCTCCACCATCGGCCCCATCACCGCCACCCGCCTGGGCATTCCCACCGTCGACGTCGGCGTCCCGCTGCTGTCGATGCACTCCGCCCGCGAACTGGCCGGCGTGCAGGACCAGCTGTGGTTCGCGGAGGCGCTTGAGGCATACTTGATTGGTTCTTAAACGATAGGAGACCCCCGTGGCCTACTCCGGCCCCTTCCAGCCCGGTGACCGCGTCCAGCTGACCGACGCCAAGCGCAGGCACTTCACCCTCATCCTCACCCCCGGGGAGAAGTTCCACACCCACAAGGGCGAGATCCTGCACGACCAGATCATCGGCATGGACGAGGGCTCGGTCATCCGGTCCTCCCTCGGCGCCGACTACCTGCTCTTCCGCCACCTCATGGTCGACCACGTGCTGTCCATGCCGCGTGGTGCCGCGGTCATCTACCCCAAGGACTCCGCCCAGATCCTCATCGAGGGCGACATCTTCCCCGGGGCCCGCGTCCTCGAGGCCGGGGCCGGCTCCGGAGCCCTGTCCATGGCGCTGCTGCGCGCCATCGGACCGGAGGGCGAGCTCATCTCCTACGAGATCCGCGAGGACCACCTCGAGTTCGCCGAGTCCAACGTCGACGAGTTCTTCGGCGGCCGCCCCGCCACGTGGAGCCCGCGCCTGGGGGACCTCAAGGACGTCACGGTCGAGGACCTCGGGGGCCCGGTCGACCGCGTCATCCTCGACATGCTCGAGCCGTGGGAGTGCCTCGACGTGGTGAGGAACGTCCTCATCCCGGGCGGCGTGTTCATGACGTACGTGGCCACCGTGCCGCAGCTGATGAAGGTCATGGAGGGCATCCGCGAACAGCAGTGCTTCACCGAACCCAAGGCCTGGGAGTCGCTGGTGCGCGAGTGGAAGGTCGAGGGCCTGGCCACCCGCCCCGAGCACCGCATGAACGCCCACACCGCGTTCCTCGTGTGGGCCCGTCGCCTCGCCGACGGAGTCACCCCGCCGCGCCCCCAGAGGCGTGCACGCAAGTAGCCCCCGGGCTATGCAATCCCTGACGTCCAGACAAGTGGCAAACAGGGACAATGCATGAAATTGAACACTGTTCGGGTCAGCCCCTGCATTCTCGGCCCAGGGCAAACCCCGGTGATCACCCGGGGATGAAACCAGCCCCGGGTGGTGCACGTTACAGTTGGGGCATGACCAACGCCGACACCACGGACGCCACCGCCCTGCAGCGGGAGATCCGGACCCTGAGCAGTCGCAACTCGAAGCTCTCGCAGCTGCTCAAGGCCTCCCGGGACAAGCTGAAGGACCTCTCCGCCCAGATCGACGCCCTCGCCGAGCCCGCCTCGACGTACGGCGTCTACCTCTCCGGGGGTGTGGGCCGGGACGCCGAGGTGTTCACCTCCGGCCGGCTCATGCGGCTCAAGGTCTCCCCGAACCTCAACCCCGAGGACCTGGCACCCGGTGCCCTGGTGCGCCTGGGCGACGGGTCGATCGTCGTGGAGGCCTGCGGTTTCCCGGACACCGGGGAGCTGGGCATGCTCACCGAGCGGGTCGGGGAGGGCCGCGCCCTGGTGGCCAACTCCACCGGTGAGGAGCGCCTGGTGCGCCTGGCGGAACCCATCGCCACGAGCGCCCGGGCCGGCGACACGCTGCTCGTCGACACGAAGGCGGGCCTGGCCTACGAGCGGATCCCCAAGACGGAGGTGTCCCAGCTCTCCCTGGAGGAGGTGCCGGACGTCACCTACGCCGACATCGGCGGCCTCGACGAGCAGATCGACCAGATCCGCGACGCCGTGGAGCTGCCGTTCTCCCACCCGGACCTCTACCGCAGCTACCGCCTCAACCCACCGAAGGGCGTCCTGCTCTACGGCCCGCCCGGCTGCGGAAAGACGCTCATCGCGAAGGCGGTCGCCAACTCGCTGAGCCACCGCCTCGGTGACGGCTCGGCCAGCTACTTCCTCAACGTCAAGGGACCGGAGCTGCTCAACAAGTTCGTCGGCGAGACGGAGCGCCGCATCCGGCTCATCTTCGAGCGGGCCCGGGAGCTGGCGGGGGAGGGCCGCCCCGTCATCATCTTCTTCGACGAGATGGAGTCGATCTTCCGCACCCGCGGTTCGGGCGTGTCCTCCGACATGGAGACCACCGTCGTCCCGCAGCTGCTCACCGAGCTCGACGGCGTGGAGAACCTCGCCAACGTCATCATCATCGGTGCCACCAACCGCGAGGAACTCATCGATCCGGCGCTGCTGCGTCCGGGCCGCCTCGACGTGAAGATCCGCGTCCAGCGCCCCACCCGCGACGGCGCGCGGGACATCTTCCAGCGCTATCTCACCGACGACGTCCCGCACGCGGAGCCGGTGGCGGAACTCATTGAGGCGGGCGTCGAGAAGCTCTTTGCACCGCGTCCCTTCGTGGAACTGACCCTGGTGGACGGGGAGATCGAGGTCCTGGACTACTCGGACTTCGTCTCCGGGGCGATGATCGCGAACATCGTCGACCGGGCGAAGAAGCTGGCCATCAAGGACCACCTGGCCGGCACAAGCACGGCAGGCGTGAGCCGCCGGCACATCGAGGAGGCGGTCGCCGCCGAGCAGAACGAGTCCGAGGACCTGCCGAACACGGCGAACCCGGACGAGTGGTCGCGCATCGCGGGACGGCACGGCAAGCGCGTCGTCCAGGCACGAGTGATTGGATAGAGGACATGAGCAGGTACATGGGAACGGAGACCGAGTACGGCATCTCCACACCGTCGCACCCGGGGCTGAGCCCGATCGTCACCTCCACCCACGCGGTGGTGGCGTACGCGGCGATGAACACCGGCGCGCGGTCGCGCTGGGACTATGAGGAGGAGTCGCCGCTCAAGGACACCCGCGGTTTCGACCTGCGCCGCTACCACACGGTGCCGGTCGTGGAGCCGGACGCGGTGGGCATCGCCAACGTGGTCACCACCAACGGTGCCCGCTTCTACGTCGACCACGCGCACCCGGAGTACTCCTCCCCGGAGGTCTCCAACGCCTACGACGCGATGGTCTACGACGCCGCCGGCGACCTCATCATGCGCAAGGCCGTCGCCGACGTGGCCGAACTCTACGAGCAGGGCGTGAGCATCCTCAAGCACCATGATCCGTGCCCGCCGCTGAAGATCTACAAGAACAACGTCGACGGCAAGGGCGCGTCCTACGGGGCGCACGAGAACTACCAGTACTCGCGCAAGACCGACTTCCAGGTGCTCACGCAGGCGCTCATCCCGTTCTTCGTCACCCGCAACGTCATCATCGGCGCGGGACGCCTGGGCATCGGCGAGGCCGGTGAGCGGGAGGGATTCCAGATCTCCCAGCGCGCCGACTACTTCCACCAGGAGATCTCCCTGGAGACGACACTCAACCGCGGCATCGTCAACACCCGCGACGAGCCGCACGCCAACGCCGTCCACTTCCGTCGCCTGCACACCATCGTCGGTGACGCGAACATGTCGCAGACCTCGAACTTCCTCAAGCTGGGCATGACGAAGCTGGTCATCGACGCCATCGAGAACGAGGTCGACTTCTCCGACCTGCGCCTCACGGACCCGGTCGCCGAGATCAAGAACGTCTCCCACGATCTCACCCTCACCCATCAACTGCAGCTGCGCGACGGCCGCGAGCTCACCGCCCTGGAGATCCTCGCGGAGTACCGCTCCCGCGTGGTCGCCGTCGACGATGTCGATGAGCGCGTCATCGCCCTGTGGGGGACAGTCCTCGACATGCTTGCCGACGACCCCCTGTCCACCTCCCATCTCCTCGACTGGACCGCGAAGTGGGCCCTCATCAAAGGCTACCTCGACCGCGGGGTGGACATCGGCGACCCGAAGCTCAAGCTCATCGACCTGCAGTACGCGGACATCGACCCGGCGAAGTCCCTGTACCACGCGCTCGTGCGCAAGGGCCGGATGGAGACCATCGCCACCGAGGAGGAGATCGCCCGCGCCGCCCAGGAGCCCCCGGCCGACTCCCGCGCCTGGTTCCGGGGCGCGGTCTCGGCCCGCTTCCCGGACGACGTCATCGCCGCCAGCTGGCAGACGATGATCCTCAAGCACTCCGAGGGCACCGCCCGTTTCCAGACCAACGAGGTGGACAGGCTCACCCGCGAGCACGTCGGGGAGATCATCAACTCCTCAGCCGACACCGACGAGCTGATCCGGAAGCTGACCGAGATCGACTTCGCCCCGGACCACTACGTCACCCACCACAACAAGTCCCACATCAACAAGCCTCACCAGCACTAGAAGGAGCACCCATCATGACCGGACCCCAGTCCCAGATCTCCGCCGGCGGCGGCAGCGACAACCGCGACGACGAGGCCTTCGAAGCCGGCCAGGCGCAGCTCAACACCACCGGCACCGACGATCTTCTCGACGAGATCGACGGCCTCCTGGAGACCAACGCCGCCGAGTTCGTCCGCTCCTACGTCCAGAAGGGCGGCCAGTAAGTGATCTTCGCCCGCCGCATCATGGGTGTCGAGACGGAGTACGGCATCACCGCGGTCGCCGGTGACGGCGGGCGCTCGCTCACCCCCGACGAGATCGCCCGGTACCTGTTCCGACCGATCGTCGAGAAGTACTCCAGCTCGAACATCTTCACCCGCAACGGCTCCCGCCTCTACCTCGACGTGGGCTCCCACCCGGAGATCGCCACCGCCGAGTGCGACAGCCTGACGCAGCTGCTCAACCATGAGCAGGCGGGCGACCTCGTCGTCGACAAGCTCGCGCAACGCGCGGAGGAGGCCCTCGCCGCCGACCGTGTCGACGGCCGCGTCTACCTGTTCAAGAACAACGTCGACTCGGTGGGTAACTCCTACGGCTGCCACGAGAACTACCTCGTGGGCCGCCACCTGCCGCTGCGCAGCCTGGGCAAGCAGCTGCTGCCGTTCATGATCACCCGCCAGCTCATCTGCGGCGCCGGCATGGTCGGCCGTGCGACCGGCGGCTTCCAGCCCGGGTTCGTGCTCTCGCAGCGCGCGGACCAGGTGTGGGAGGGCATCTCCTCGGCGACGACGCGGGCCCGACCGATCATCAACACCCGCGACGAGCCGCACGGAGACTCGGAGCGCTTCCGCCGCATGCACGTCATCGTCGGCGACTCCAACATGTCGGAGACGACCTTCGCGCTGAAGATCGGCTCGACGCTGCTCGTGCTCGAGATGATCGAGGCTGGTATCACCCTGCCCGACTTCGAGATGGACAACCCCATCGGCCACATCCGCGACATCGCCCGCGACATGACCGGCTCCACCCCGCTGCTGCTCAAGGACGGCGGCACCGTCACCGCGCTCGAGGTGCAGGAGGCCACCCTCGCCGCCGCGACGCAGTGGCTGGAGGAGCGCCCCGACGAGGGCACCCCCACGGAGGAGCTGCGCCGCGTTGTCGACCTGTGGACCCGCCAGCTCACGGCGCTCCGCACGCAGGACTTCTCGCAGGTGGACCGCGAGATCGACTGGGTGATCAAGCTCAACCTGCTCAACCGGTACCGCGAGCGGCTGGGGGAGGACTGGACCCACCCGAAGCTGGCCCAGATCGACCTCACCTACCACGACATCCGCCCCGGCCGCGGCCTGTTCCCGCTGCTGGAGTCCCGCGGCATGGTGGAGCGCTGGACCACCGATGAGGCGATCGAGGCGGCCGTCGACACCGCTCCGGAGACCACCCGCGCCCGCCTGCGCGGGCAGCTCATCCACCGCGCCGAGGAACTGGGCGCACCCATCACCACCGACTGGGTCCACCTCAAGGTCAACGAGCCGGAATCGCGGCTGGTGGAACTTCTCGACCCGTTCGAGCCTGTTGACGCGCGCGTCGACGAGCTCCTGGCTTATCTTGATGACAACGCTGGGTCCTACCGGAGGTAGCAGATGGGCAAACAGGAACGGGCGGTCCACCGTCTGTTGAACCTCGTGTTCGCATTGCAGGACGCGGATCGCCGGGGCGGGCGCATGCTCACCCCGGAGTGGATCCGCTCCCGCGTCGACGGTTACGGCGACTGTTCCGCCGACGCCTTCCATCGGCGTCTGCACCGGGACATCACCACGTTGGGCCGGGCGGGCGTGCCGCTGGAGCAGCGCAGCTCCGAGACCGGCGGCACCGCCTACCGCCTCCTCACCGACCGCTACGAGCTGCCCGAGGTCTCCTTCACCCCGGAGGAGTCCGCCGTCCTCGGGCTGGCGGGACACATGGGGCAGACGAGTGAGCTCGGCGTGTTCGCGCGTTCCGGCTGGACCAAGCTGGCCGCGGCCGGAGTGAGCCGCGACCTGTCGGAGGCACCGGTGTTCACCGCCGTCAACGACACCCATCGTCTGGATCCCGCGATCCTGGGCAACCTCATCACCATCATCCGCAAGGGCCTCCGGATGTCCTTCGACTACGTCGCGACGCCCACCTCCGAGCCGGTGCGCCGCACGATGGACCCGTGGGCGATCGTCACCCACCAGGACAAGCTCTACCTCATCGGCCACGACATCGATCGCGATGCGCCCCGCTGTTTCCGTGTCCTGCGCATCGCCAAGGTCTACGCCAAGCGGCAGGAGATCACCCACCCGCAGCCGGAGGAGGATCTGCAGAACATCGTCGTCGAGTCCCTGCGGGCACTCCACGCGCGTGTCGACGCCGTGCTCACCATCCCCGAGGGCATCGCCCACGAGCTTGCCGCCGTCGGCACGAAACGGGAGGACGGACGCACCGAGTTCCTCGACGTCGACCGCGCCTGGCTGTCGCGCACCGCCGCAGGGTTCGCCCCGGAGGTCATTGTCCACGAACCCGCCGACGTCCGCGCGGACGTCATCGCCCTGCTGAAGGGAGCCGCCCGATGAGCCGTTCCACCGATTCCGCCGGCAAGCTCGACTCGATCGTCCGCGCCCTCAACCTCCTGCCGTACTTTCAGGCGCACCCGGACCGCAGCCTCATGGAGGCCGCCAAGGACCTCGGGCGGGACCCGGCCGAGCTGCAGGAGGAGATCAACCGCCTGCGCTGCTGCGGCGTCGGCACGTGGCCGGAGGAGCTCGTCGACCTGGAGGCCGACTGGACGCGGGTGTCCATCACCAACTCGCAGGGCATGGACCGCCCGCTGCGTCTCACCCCGACCGAGGCCGGCGCCCTGCTGCTCACCCTCGAGTCGCTGGAGGGCATGCCCGGGCTCACCGACAGGGAAGCCGTGATCTCGGCGGCGGCCAAGCTCCGCGGGATCATGGACGACCGCGCCGTCGCAATCTTCGACACCCTCGCCGTCGAGGACCCGGCCGAGTCCACCCCGCAGGAGGTCCTGCGCGAAGCGGTCACCGCGGGACGTCGGGTGGCGTTCACCTACTGGTCGCAGTCCTCCGACACGACGACCCGCCGCGAGGTCGACCCCGCCAAGATCTTCGTCACCGAGGGGGAGACCTACCTGACGGCCTGGGACCGCGACGCCGGTCAGCACAAGAACTTCCGTGCGGACCGCATGACCGACGTCGAGATCCACCCGGAGCCGGCGACCCCGCACCTGGACGAGCTGCCCTTCGACCCGGCGGACCCCTTCGGCTACCGGATGATCGCCGCGCAGGCGGAGCTGCTCATCCAGCCGCAGCACACGTGGCTCGCCGACTATTTCCCCATCACGCTGGGGGAGACGGCCGCCGACGGCCGCGTCCACGCCCGCATGCCCGTCGGCTCGCAGGACTGGTTCATCCGCTTCGCTCTCGGCCAGTCCGATCGCCTCACCGTCACCGGTCCGGAGGACCTCGTCGCAGAGGTGCGCCGCAGCGCAGTTGCCGCGTTGACAGCGTATGATCAAGGCTCTACGTTCGACTCCAACCGAGCCTTCTCCTGAGAGGTAATACACACATGACTCCCGGACCCTGGGAAATTCTGATCATCGTGCTCGTCGTCGTCCTGCTGTTCGGCGCGAAGAAGCTTCCCGACGCGGCCCGCTCCATCGGCCGCTCGATGCGCATCTTCAAGTCCGAGGTCAAGGAGATGGGCAACGACGATCAGCCGCAGGCGCAGCAGGCGCAGCAGGGTCAGATCGCCCCGCCGCAGCCCCAGCAGGATTTCTGGGACCAGCCGCAGAACCAGCCGAACCCGAGCTACGAGCCGCGCCAGCAGCCGATGCCGGGCTACCAGCAGCCGCAGCAGGGTCAGCCGTACCCGGGTCAGCCCGGCCCGCAGAACACGCAGCACACCCAGCACCCCCAGCACCCGAACCAGCCGGGTCAGCAGAACCCGAACCAGTAGGGCAGGGGACGTAATCCACGATGTCCCAGACCGGTGACGAAACGCGGCGTCGTCTGCGGTTCAGCAGGAAAAAGAAGAAGAAGTCGCCCACCGGTGACATGTCCCTGGTGGAGCACCTCCAGGAGCTGCGCCGCCGGGTCATCATCTCGTTGCTCGCACTCCTCGCGGGCACGATCGTCGGCTTCATCTGGTACCAGCACGCCCCCTTCGGGACGATGCCGCTCGGTGAGATCCTCCGCGGGCCCTACTGTGAGCTGCCGCCGGAGTCACGCGCAGACTTCACCCGCGACGGGGAGTGCCGCCTGCTGGCCACCCGCCCCTTCGAAATGTTCATGCTCCGCCTCAAGGTGGGTGCGCTGGCCGGTCTCGTCCTGTCCTCCCCGGTGTGGCTCTACCAGATCTGGGCGTTCATCGTCCCGGGTCTGCACAAGAAGGAGCGGCGCTCGACGTTCACGTTCGTGACGCTGGCCGTCATGCTCTTCGTGCTGGGCGCTCTCATCGCCTACTTCATCGTCGGCTTCGCCCTCGAGTTCCTCATGACGATGGGCACGGAATTCGCGGTGTCGGCCCTGACGGGCCAGGACTACTACAACTTCCTCCTCGGCCTGCTGGTCATCTTCGGTGTCAGCTTCGAGGTGCCGCTGATCATCATCATGCTCAACATCGTCGGTGTCCTCGAGTACCAGACGCTCAAGGAGAAGCGACGGATGATCATCCTCATCCTCTTCGTCTTCGCCGCGTTCATGACCCCGGGCCAGGACCCCTTCTCCATGGTGGTGCTGGCGGCCTGCCTGGTGCTGCTGGTGGAGATGGCGATCCAATTCACCCGCATCAACGACAAGAAGCGCCAGCGAGAGCGCCCGGAGTGGATGGACCTCGACGACGAGTCCGCCTCCCCGCTCAACACCGCCCCCGGCGGCACGGACGCCCCGGCGCCGATCTCCCGGCCCGCCCCGGTCGACGCCCTGCGCCCGACGCACACGAGCGGTTTCGACGACGTGCTGTAGTGATCCACCCCGTGACCTTCCTGGTCACGGGGTGTTTCCGTCGGTGCGTCCGGGGGCCTCGAGCCCGGACCGGCATTTTCAGTAGCGTGGGTCTCATGAACGACATGCATGGCACTCACCTCTCGGCGTTCGCCGCCCGCTTCTCCTTCCCTCTCGATGATTTCCAGCTGGAGGGCTGCCGGGCGGTGGAGGAGGGCCACGGGGTTCTCGTCTGTGCGCCGACCGGTGCCGGTAAGACGGTCGTCGGCGAGTTCGCGGTCTCCCTGGCGCTGTCGCAGGGCACGAAGTGCTTCTACACCACGCCGATCAAGGCACTGAGCAACCAGAAATTCAACGACCTGCGCGAGGACTACGGCGAGGACGTCGTCGGCCTGCTCACCGGTGACGTGTCGATCAACTCGAACGCGGAGATCGTCGTCATGACCACCGAGGTCCTGCGCAACATGATCTACGCGGGCTCCCCGACGCTTGACCGACTCAGCCACGTGGTCATGGACGAGATCCACTATCTGGCGGACCGGGAGCGGGGCGCCGTGTGGGAGGAGGTCATCCTCAACCTCGACGAGTCGGTGAACATCATCGGCTTGTCGGCCACGGTGTCGAACTCGGAGGAGTTCGGTGACTGGCTGTCCACCGTGCGCGGTGACACGAAGGTCATCGTGACCGACCAGCGTCCTGTGCCGCTCGAGCAGTGGATGATGGTGGGGCGCAAGATCTACCCGCTGTTCGAGCCCGGCACCGGCGGGGAGGTCAACCGGGAGCTGGAGCACGTCATCAACCGCATCCAGGCGGACGAAGCGGAGGAGGGCCGCGCCGACTACGAGTCCGGGCGGGGTTTCCGGGCCCGCGCCGCGGGTCGCCGTTCCGGCATCAAGCGCCCGGAGGACCGGCAGAAGCCGGTGGGACGTCCCGACGTCATCCGCGTGCTGCAGGGCCGCGACATGCTCCCGGCGATCACCTTCATCTTCTCCCGCGCCGGCTGTGACGGTGCGCTCTTCCAGTGCCTGCGCTCCAACCTGGTCCTCACCGATCACGAGGAGTCGCAGAGGATCGAGGAGATCATCGACGCCGGCGTCGAGGGCATCCCGGAGGAGGACCTGGAGGTCCTGCAGTTCTCCCAGTGGAAGGCCGCCCTCAAGCGGGGTTTCGCCGCCCACCACGCGGGCATGCTGCCGGCGTTCAAGCACATCGTCGAGAAGCTCTTCGTGCAGGGGCTGGTGCGCATGGTCTTCGCCACCGAGACCCTGGCCCTGGGCATCAACATGCCGGCGCGGTCCGTCGTGCTGGAGAAGCTGGTCAAGTTCGACGGCGAGGGCCACGTCGAGCTCACCCCGGGCCAGTACACGCAGCTCACCGGCCGTGCGGGCCGCCGCGGCATTGACGTCATCGGTCACGCCGTCGTCCAGTGGACCCCGGCGATGGACCCGCGGTCGGTGGCCGGCCTGGCGTCGACACGCATGTACCCGCTCATCTCCACCTTCGCGCCCGGCTACAACATGGCCGTCAACCTCCTCGGCATGATCGGTTTCGAGCCCTCCCTGCGCCTGCTGGAGAAGTCCTTCGCGCAGTACCAGGCCGACGGTTCCGTCGTCGACGACGTCCGCAAGATCGAGCAGGCCGAGCACCGGGTCCGCGAGCTGCGCTCGCAGCTTCTCGACGCCATCGCCACCTTCGCCCCGCCCGTCCGCGACGGGGAGGACCCCGCGGACATGCTCATGGAGTACATGCAGCTGCGCCGCGATCTCAGTGAGGAGGAGAAGGCCTCCCGCGTGCACTCCCTTGAGCAGCGGCAGCAGGAGACCGTCACGCTCCTTGGCAGGCTGCAGCTCGGGGACGTCATCGTCATGCCGGGGCGGAAGCACCCGGTGCTGGCCGTCGTGGTCACCCCGGCGAACCAGACGCGTGACCCGCGTCCGTGGGTCACCACCGAGCAGGGATGGTCCGGGCGCATCGACGCCTCCTCCTTCAACAACCCGCCCCAGACCATCGGCCGCATGAAGCTGCCGCGCAGGGTGCTGGACAACCCGCGGCGCAACACCCGCTACATCGTCGACCAGTTCCAGCGGAACAGTTTCACACGCCCGAAGAAGATGCGCCAGAACGCTCGGGTGCGGGACTCCAAGAAGGTCGTCGCTCTGCGGGAGGCCATGCGCAACCACCCGGTCCATGCGTGGCCGGCCACCGACCGCGAGCAGCTGGCGCGGGTGGGGGAGAAGCTGGCCCGCCGCGAGCGGGAGCTGACGCGCCTCAACGCGCGCGTGGAGAAGGCCACCGACACCCTCGGCCGCCACTTCGAGCGCATCATCGGCCTGCTCTCCGAGATGAGCTACGTCGAGTTCGAGGGCACCGGCCCGGACCGCGTGCCGGTGATCACCCCGGAGGGCGAGCTGCTTTCCCAGATCCACAACGAGTCCGACCTGCTCGTCGCCCAGTGCCTGCGCCGCGGCATCTGGAACGAACTCGACCCGGCGGAACTGGCGGGCGTGGTGTCGCTGTGCACGTTCGAGAACCGCAAGGACTTCGGCGGTGAGGCGAACGCCGCCACCGACCGCATGGCCGAGGCGATGGACGCCACCGTGCGGATCTGGCAGGAACTGGCCGCGGACGAGCAGCGTCACCGGCTGCCCGTCACCCGCGAGCCGGAGGCCGGTTTCGCGCTGGCCATGCACCAGTGGGCGGCCGGCGCCCCGCTCGGTTACTGCCTCGCCGCCGCCGCGGAGTCGGGTGCGGAGATGACCCCGGGCGACTTCGTCCGCTGGTGCCGCCAGGTCATGGACCTGCTGGGTCAGGTGGCCAAGACCGCCTACACCGATGATGTACAGGCCAATGCGCGCCGCGCGATCGACGCCATCCGTCGCGGTGTCGTCGCCATCGGCAGCTAGGGGTCCGCTGAACCGTCCCGGGCGGAAGAGTAGACCGCGAAGCCTCCTTTTCGGCGTCGATGAGGGGACTTCGCGGCCTCTTCGGGCGCTCCTGACGGCTAGTAGGCCTCCTCCAGCGCCTCCACCGCCGCCCGGATGGCCCGCCGGTGGGCGGCCACCTGGGCGACGGTGGCCAGTCCGGTGTTGGCGCCGAAGGGGTCGGTGATCATCGACTGCACCGCCACGACCTCATCCCCGATGATGACGGGCCCGCCGGAGTCGCCCTTGACGGCCTTGGGGTTGTTGTGGAGGATCGCGGCGGAGGTGACGAAGGTCGCCAGATTGCGGCCCAGCGCGAAGGGGGTGCGCGCGATGACCCGCCCGAAACGCTCCCGCTTGCGGTGCCAGCTCTTCCCGAAGCCTTCGGTGCGGGTGGGGGCGAGCCAGGGGGCACCGTGCGTCGATAAGCGGAGGAGCTGCTTCGGTGGTGACGGGCGGTCCATCCGGAGGACGGCGATGTCGGTGCGGGGGATGCGCACGGCGCCGCGGATGCGGGCGTGGAAGAAGGCCCCGCCGACCTTGATCTCCCCGGTGCGCTCGCGCAGGAAGTGGGCGCAGCTGAGCACGTATTCGGTGGTGGCCTCGCCGCCCGTGAGGTCGGGGGCGATGAGCACTCCCGAGCAGTAGGAGCGGCCGGAGCTGAGGCGGACGGTGATGGCGTGCGACACGCTTTCCCAGCGTACCTACGATGGGGGACATGACTGATCTGTTTCCCACCGACGTGTACGCCACCCGCCTCGCCCGCGCCGCGGAGCTCTGCCGTGAGCAGGGGCTCGCGGGGCTCGTCATCGGGACGGGGCCGGAACTGGCCTATCTCACCGGGTCCTGGCTGTCCTCGCATGAGCGGCTCACGGCGTTGGTGGTCCCGGTGGAGGGGCGGCCGGTGCTGCTGGCCCCGGAGACGGACATCGGGGATCTGGCGCTGTCGGCGCTGCCGCACCTGGATGTGCTCATCAGCGGCTGGGTCGACGGGGATGACGCACACGCCCGTGCCGTGGCGGTGCTCGACGACGGTCCGGTGGCGTTGGGATCCTCGTTGACCACGCTGCATGTGCTGCGTCTCCAGGAGCTTCTCGACGCCCCCACCCTCCCCGCCGCCACCACCCTCAAGGAGCTGTTCATGCGGAAGGACGAGGCGGAGATCGAGCAGCTGGCGCTGGCCGCGGCGGCCATCGACCGGGTGCAGGAGCGGGTGCCGTCGCTGCTGCGGGAGGGGCGCACGGAGAACCAGGTGGCGGCGGATCTGCAGGCGCTCATCCTCAAGGAGCATGATGTGGTGGACTTCGTCATCGTGGGGTCGGGGCCGAACGGGGCGAATCCGCACCACTCCCATTCGGCGCGGGCGTTGGAGACGGGTGACGTGGTGGTCGTCGACGTGGGCGGCACGCGGGGTCCGGGTTATCACTCGGACTCGACACGCACCTACGTCGTCGGCGGTGCCGGGGAGGCCCCGGCCGATGCCGCCGCGGCCTACGGGGTCCTGCAGGCGGCCCACGCGGCGGCGATGCGGCAGGCGCGTCCCGGGGTGACGGCGGAGTCGGTGGACCGGGCCGCCCGCGAGGTCATCGCGGAGGCCGGCTACGGGGAGTATTTCATCCACCGCACCGGACACGGCATCGGGCTGTCCACGCATGAGGAGCCCTACATCATGGCCGGAAACGACCTGGTCCTGGAGCCGGGGATGTGCTTCTCCATCGAGCCGGGCATCTATCTGCCGGGGCAGTGGGGAATGCGGCTCGAGGACATTGTTGTTGTGTCCGCAGACGGCGTAGAATCGCTGTCACATCAACAACGCGAACTGAGGTAGACACCATGAGCACCACCCGCGCTCTCTTCGTCGGACACGGCACCCCGATGAACGCCATCGAGGACAACGACTTCACCCGCACCTGGTCCGCGCTGGGGGAGGGCACCACCCCGCGCGCCATCCTCGCCGTCTCCGCCCACTGGTACACGAGGGGGACCGGCGTCACGGCCATGTCCGATCCCCGCACCATCCACGACTTCCACGGCTTCCCCCAGGAGCTTTTCGACGTCCAGTACAACGCCCCGGGTGATCCCGAGATCGCGGAGCTGGTGCGCGACGTAGCGAAGCCGACCCTCGTGCAGAACGACCACGACTGGGGCCTCGACCACGGCACCTGGTCCGTGCTCAAGCACATGTACCCGAAGGCCGACATCCCCGTCGTGCAGCTGTCCATCGACGCCACCAAGCCCCTGTCCGAGCACTACGATCTGGGCACCCGCCTGGCACGCCTGGCCACCGAGCACGACGTCCTCATCGTCGGCTCCGGCAACGTCGTGCACAACCTCTCGCTCGTCGACTGGTACGGCGGCGACACCGGTTTCACCTGGGCCGACGAGTTCGACGAGACCGCCCGCGACATCATGCTCGGCGATCCCGACCGCCTCGCCTCCCTCCGGGAGCACGCCGGCTACACCCGCGCCGTCCCCACCCCGGACCACTTCCTCCCGTTGGCCTACATCGCGGGCGTCAGCGCGGCGACCGGCGGCAGCGTCGACGTGTTCAACGACCGTCGCACGATGGGATCGCTGTCGATGACGGGCTACCGGGTAGCGTCGTAGAGCATGAACGGCATCCTGCTCCTCGGCGGCACCTCCGACATCGGCCGCGAACTCGCCTCCCGACTGTGCGCCGGCCGCGAGGTCGTGCTCGCCGCCCGGCGGCGGTCCGCGGAACAGATGCTTCTCGACGCCGGCGCAACAGCCGTCCACCACCTGCCCTTCGAGGCCACCGACCTGGTCTCCCACCGCGCCCTCGTGGAGCAGGCGATCGAGCTCACCGGGGGAGTGACCACCGCCATCGTGGCCTTCGGCATCCTCGGTGACCAGGCCCGGGCGGAGCACGACGAGGCCCATGCCGCGGAGATCGCCACCATCGACTACACGGCGCAGGTCTCCATGCTCACGGTGCTCGCGGATCTGCTGCCGCAGGGGGAGATCGTCGCGTTCTCCTCCATCGCCGGGTGGCGGGCGCGGCGGGCGAACTACGTCTACGGCTCCACCAAGGCCGGCCTCGACGCCTTCTGCCAGGGTCTGTCCGACCGCCTCCACGGCAGCAGGCTCCGCCTGGTCACCGCGCGCCCCGGTTTCGTCATCGGTTCCATGACCGAGGGGATGGATCCGGCCCCGCTGTCGGTCACCCCGGCGGAGGTCGCCGACGCCGTCGCCGACGAGATCCGCACCGGACGCGGCTCCCGGACCCTGTGGATCCCGCGCCGCCTGCGCCTGCTGGCCTGGGTCATGCGCGTCGTGCCGCGCCCGATCTGGCGCCGGATGCCCCGCTAGGAGACCTCGTACTCGCCCTCGCCAAGCGCCAGGTACTCGATGTGCTCGTCCGCGGGCGCCCCGCACCGTTGCTCGCAGCCCGCGAAGTGGGTGCGCCCCTCCAGGCCACCCGCGACGGCCTGCATGGCGTCGTGGTGCACGTCGGAGCGCGCGAGCCCGCAGTTGCCGCAGGCGGAGACCTGCAGCAGGTCGGACCCGGCGTCGAAGATGAGGCCCAGGGGAGCCAGCGCCCGCACAACCTGCTCGGCGATGCCCTCCTCGAGGCCCTCGATCTGGATGAGCCCGTCCCGGCACAGACGCACCGGTGCCTCCACCACGTCGAGCATGCGGGCGATCTGCGTGCTCATCATCCCCAGGCGCAGGCCCGCCCCGAGCGTGACCAGACCGTCGGTCTGCCCCAGCCAGCCGATCTCGCCCTCCTCCGCGGTGACGGTGGTCGCGGGGCGGAAGCCGGGGACGTCGATAAGCAGAGGGCCGTAGAGCCGGACATGACCGGCATCGGTGATGTGGATGTGGCCGTCGCCGTGGATGTCGGCGGCGCTGGCCAGGGGCTCCCAGGCACCGGGCGGGACGACACCGGCGTCGGGGGCGAGGTCGAGGTAGACGGGTTCTGCGCTCACGGTCGCTCATTGTAGTTAAGGTGGGGCGCATGAACGGCAGGCGCGCGACCCGGGTCCACCGGGCCGGTGTGCGTTCCACCGTCGCGCGGGCGTGGGTGCCGTTGGCGCATGACGTGGGCAGGGGAGTGCTGCGTCGCCTCGGCGGGCGGGGCCGCTCGCCGGAACGGCCGACCTTCGCCGAGTGGGACGCCGAACCGAGCTTCTCCGACGCCACGTGGGTCATCGGGCAGAAGCCGGGGACGCTGCTCGGGACCGCGCCGATGCGGCTCATGGGCGGCCACCGCGTCACCGCCACCCGCATGGAGTACGTCACCACCGACGCCCGCGGTCGCACCATCACCGCCACCGGCGCCTACCTGCACTCGCACCACCAGTGGCGGGGTGGCGCGCGGCCGGTCGTCGCCTTCGCGCCGTCGACGCAGGGGGTGGCCCCGCACTGCGATCCGTCGTACTCCATGTCCGTCGGCATGGCCGTGACGCTGCGTGGACCGGTGGACATCGTCGCCAGCTACGAACTGCCCGCCATCACCGCCATGCTCGCGGCCGGCATGCACGTGGTGCTCACCGACTACCCGCGCGACCCCGACTTCGGATGGCAACTCTACTGCGACCACCCCTCCGGCGGGAATGCGCTTCTCGACGCCGTCCGCGCCGCCCGCCACATCGGCCTGCCGGCGGCGGCCCCGGTGGGCATGTGGGGCTTCTCGCAGGGCGGGGCGGCCGTCGGCATGGCGTTGGAACGCGGGGACTACGCCCCGGAGGTCACCCCGGTCGCCGCCGTCGTCGGCGCCCCGCCCTCGCGTCTCGACGAGGTCCTCGCCCACGTCGACGGGTCCCTCGTCACCGGCGTGCTCTCCTACGCCGTCGCGGGGCTCATGGTGGCCTCCGCCGATATCCGCGCGGAGATCCTCGGCGCGCTCACCCCGGACGGGCTCGACCATTTCACCGCCGACATCTCCACCTGCGCCGTGAGCTCGGTGTTCACCTCCGGGTGGCGGGGCACCGCCCGCTGGACCCACGCCGGCGTACCCCTCGGCGAGCTTCTCGACGACCTGCCCCACGTCGCCGCCGAGTTCGACGCCCGCGCCCTCGGGTCGCGGGCCCCGGGCGTGCCGGTCCTGCTGTGGGGATCGCGTCACGACGACGTCGTCCCCGTCGCCCAGGTCCGCGACCTGCGCGACGAGTGGCGGGACCGGGGAGGCGACGTCACCTGGTTCGAGGACCGCACCTTCCGGATCCCCGGGCGCACCGGCGCCAACCACTTCGGGCCCTACTACCGGCACCTCACCCACCATGTCGGGTGGTTGATCGACGAACTGCGCCGGTAGGGTGGGCACGTGCCGTTCATTCTCGCTGTCCTCCCTGTCCTCATCATCGAGGCCCTCGTGTTCTGGGCCGTCGGTTCCTGGCTCGGCGTCGGCTGGGCCCTGCTTCTCATGTTCGGCCTCATGGCGCTGGGCCTGGTGACCGCGCCGATCGAGATGCGCCGCGTCGGCCGCCTCGCCGCCGCCCAGAAGGTCTCCGCCGGCCGTGTCGCCGGTGACTACGGCCTGCTCACCGCCGGGGCCATCCTCGCCGGCACACCGGGCATCGCGTCGTCGATAGTGGGTCTGCTGCTCATCTTCCCGCCCACCCGCGCGGTGGCCCGGGGTCTCGCGGCGAAGAAGATGATGAAATCCATCGAGGATCTCGGCGTGCGCAGCTACGAGGCCACCGCCGCCCGGCGCCCGGGCACCAGCTACGGCAGCTTCGGCGACCCGGAGCAGGTCATCGACGAGCCCGATGAGTCGGAGATCCAGGACTGGACCCGCAACGTCCGCCCGGAGGACTTCAAGTGACACTCCTGCTGCGGCTCCTCATCGCCGCGGCCTCCGGTTTCCTCGCCTACACCTCCAACGAGCCACTCGGCTGGTGGGTGGCGGGCATCGCCGGGATGGCCGGGCTCTACGTCGCCCTCATGCCGTGGCGCGGCCGCGGGCCGCGGCTGTGGTCGGGTGCGCTCCTCGGCTTCACCCACGCCGTCGTGCTCTACCTGTTCATGCTGCCGTGGATCGGCGAGTTCGTGGGCAACCTGCCCTACATCGCCCTGGCCGTGGTGTGCGCCCTCTACGCGCTGGCCACGGGCGTCGGCGGCGTGGCCGTGGCCCGCTGGCGCTACGGCTTCCTCGCCTTCCCCTTCGTCTACGTCCTCGTGGAGTGGGCACGCAGCTCCTTCCCCTTCGGCGGGTTCGCGTGGGTGCGCCTGGCCTGGGGGCAGATCAACGGGCCGCTGGCCAACCTCGCCGTGTGGGGCGGGCCGGCGCTGGTCAGCTTCGCGGCCGCGCTCGTCGGCTCCGGCCTCGCCGCCCTGGTCATCCGCCACCGCGGGGCCCGCATCGCCGGGGCGCTCGCCGTCCTCCTGCCGCTGGTGGCCGGCGCGGTCACCGGCCTGACGGTGGTCAACCGGGAGGAGGCGACCGTGGGGGAGACCCGCGTCGCCGCCGTCCAGGGCAACGTGCCGCGGATGGGGCTGGACTTCAACGCCCAGCGCCGGGCCGTCCTGGCCAACCACGTCCGAGTCACCGAGGAGCTGGCCGGGGAGGAACTCGACCTGGTCATCTGGCCGGAGAACTCCTCCGACGTCAACCCCTTCGCCGACCCGGAGGCGGGGGAGCTCGTCGACCGGGCGGTCCGGGCCGTCGATACGCCGATCCTGGTGGGCACGATCACCCGCGACGAGGTCGGGGACCGCAACACCATGGTCGTCATGGACCCGGAGACCGGGCGCGGCGACCAGCACGACAAGCACTTCCTCCAGCCCTTCGGCGAGTACATGCCGATGCGGGACTTCTTCCGCATGTTCTCCGAATACGTGGACCAGGCCGGTGACTTCAAGCCGGGCCCGCCGGAGTTCACCGTCCGGATGCGCGACGTCGTCATCGGCGTGGCCACCTGCTACGAGGTCGCCTTCGACCCGGCCCTGCGTACCGCGGTGCTCGACGGCGCCCAGCTGCTCACCACCCCGACGAACAACGCCACCTTCGGGTTCACCGACATGACCTACCAGCAGCTGGCCATGAGCCGCCTGCGGGCCATCGAGGTCGACCGCGCCGTCGTCGTGGCCGCCACGTCGGGTGTGTCGGCGATCGTCCACCCGGACGGCTCGATCAGCCAGGAGACCGGGATCTTCGAGCCCGGCCGCCTGGTGGAGACCCTGCCCCTGCGCGACACCATCACCTTTGCGGCCCGCTACGGTGGGCATGTTCAGACAGCGCTTATAATTCTTGGTGGCCTGCTCTTCATCACCGCGCTGGTGACCGGCCGGCGACGAACCACCGCATAGAAGGAGACCTTCGTGACCAATCCCAGTGACGCGACCCTGGTGATCATCCCCACCTACAACGAGCTGGAGAACCTCCCGCTCATCGTGGGCCGGGTCCGCGCCGCCACCCCGGAGGTCGACATCCTCATCGTGGATGACAACAGCCCCGACGGCACCGGCGACAGGGCAGATGAGCTCGCGGCCGACGACGCCCGCGTCCACGTCCTCCACCGCGAGGGCAAGGGCGGCCTCTGCGGCGCCTACGTCGCCGGTTTCCAGTGGGGGCTCGAGCGCGGGTACACCGTCCTCTGCGAGATGGACGCCGACGGCTCCCACGCCCCCGAGCAGCTGCACCTGCTCCTCGACGAGGTCGACGCCGGCGCCGACCTCGTCATCGGTTCCCGCTACGTCCCGGGTGGCAAGGTGGTCAACTGGCCGAAGAAGCGCTGGATCCTGTCCAAGGGCGGCAACATCTACATCTCCCTGCTGCTCGGCGCCGGTCTCACCGACATGACCGCGGGCTACCGCGCTTATCGACGTGACGTCCTCGAGTCCATCGACCTCGATGGGCTGTCCGACGCCGGCTACATCTTCCAGGTCGACCTGGCCTGGCGTGCGGTCTCCGGCGGTTTCGACGTCCGCGAGGTGCCCATCACCTTCACCGAGCGCGAGATCGGCGAGTCCAAGCTCGACGGCAGCTTCGTCAAGGACTCCCTCGTCGAGGTGACGAAGTGGGGTCTCACGCACCGCCTGGAGCAGGTGACGGATGCGGTGACCGTCGGCAAGCGGATGATCTCCCACGAGTACCGCCACTGGAAGCGGGCCCGGCAGCGCGATTAGCGGACACGGAAAGAACCCGGTGAGTGTGACACTCACCGGGTTCCTTCCGTTCAGCGGCTAGCTGTTCTGCTCGGCCTCGGCGGCCTGCTGCTCCTTGAGCAGGCGGGCGGCGGAACGACGGCGCTTACGCAGCAGCTCGATGCGCTCCTCGAGGAGGACATCCAGCTCCTCCAGGGAACGACGCTCCAGCAGCATGTCCCAGTGGGTGCGCGGCGGCTTGACCGGCTTGGACTCGACGCCCTCGCCCTCGACGAGGGTGCCCAGCTGGCCGTTCTTGCACATCCACTCCTCGGGGATCTCCGCGTCGTCCGCGAACGGGACCTCGTAGATCTCGCCGTTCTCGGTGCGGTACTTCACCATCTGGCGCGGGGCAAGGTCATGGTCGCGGTCAGTTTCATAGCTGACGGCACCCATGCGGCTGCCGCGGAGTACGCGATCTGCCATTGCGGCATCATCCTTTTCGTTGGTTGAAGTTCTTCAGACGTACCAGTATAACGTGCGGGCCACCGGGTTTGTTCCCGACAACCGGCAGGGAATCGGATATGGTGGTCACTGTGACGATATCCACGACCAATCCCGCGGTGTCATGCGCGTGGTGCGGCAAGGAGCTGGTCCTCACCGGCCGTGGCCGCCCGCGCAAATATTGCAGCAGATCGTGCAAACAGCGCGCCTATGAGCAACGTCAGAACGTTTCGGGTACCAGTATCCCGGCCGAAGCGGTTATCATTCATCCGGACCGTGCCGCAGCGTTGAGGGATTCCCTCTTCGAACTGCGGTGCGCGGCTGAAGACGTCGCCACCGCATCGGCGGAGGGCGCCGAACCGGACGAGATCCGCGTCCTGTGCTCCGAACTGGTGGCACTCGCACGGACGATTGAGAAGTTGAGGTAATCAGGTCGATGACCACCCAGAGCAAGCCGGCCAGCAAGATCATCATCGCGATCTTCATCATCCTCATCGTGATCCTGGCCCTCGTGGCCGTGGTTCCGATGCTGTTTGCGCTGGCCATGGGCCCGGGCGTGAAGACGGAGGGCCTGACGGCCGACGGTGCGCAGCCGGCCAGCACCGACATCGACGGTGAGTGGCACGTGACCCACCAGCGCGCGGACTCCAACACCACGTCCGTGGGCTTCACCTTCTTCGAGATCCTTCCGTCTGACCGTCGTGAGACCTCAGGCTCCACGCAGTCCGTCGAGGGCTGGGCGACCATCGAGCAGGGCAGTGTCCAGGCCGGTGAGATCGTCGTCGACATGACCGATGTCTCCACCGACAACGAGCGCCGCGACATCAACGTCCGCAACAAGATCTTCCACACCAACGAGTACCCGACGGCCACGTTCACCATCACCGAGCCGGCCGACGTGTCCGATGTCCCGGGCAACGGTACCCCCGGAAAGGTGACCCTCACCGGCGAGATGGAGATCCGCGGCGAGACCCGTCCGCTGAGCCACGAGTTCGACATCCTCCGCGACGGTGACCGTGTCATCGTCTCCGGCGACGTCGACATCAACCGCAACGAGTACGGCGTCGAGTCCCCGGAGTTCGTCGCCGCCAAGATCGACGACACCGGTCAGCTCAACATCCGCCTTCTCCTGACGAAGTAGGTCCCTGATGAACCCGTCCCGCATGATCCCGATGATCTGGATCCGGCTCATCGTCATCCTCATCTTCGGCATCTACGTGTCCTGGCAGGGCTACTGGTTCATCGGCATCATCGCCGGCGTTCTCGTCCTGGTGTCCATCTGGCAGCTCTGGATGGCCTACAAGTACCGGGATCGGGAATAGGGAAACCCACCCCGATTACGTCACTGTGACGTTAATCAGGGGTGTGTCCGGCTGTAGGAAAGGGGAATACTGCGGCCGACATTCCGGGACGCTGTGACCCTTCGCTTCGCAGTCAGCGCCGCCGGCGATGCGGTACAAGGCGCTGAGGGCACGACGAGCCTCCGAGGACGCGGCCAGGCGATCGGAACACCCAATACTCCGGATCGCCCCACATTCCTATAGCGCCGATAATGTACATTATGTCATCTCGGATTCCGCTCCACACCCCCACGGACAGTCTCACTGTCTGCTGCCCCGCCCAGTGACAGAATGGAACCATGCTCCCGGCACTCTTCGACGCGCACCTCCACATCATCGACCCGCGCCACCCGCTCATCCCGAATCAGGGTTTCGTGCCGGAGCCGTTCTCGGTCGCCGACTACCGGCGCCGCACCACCGGCCTGCGGATCATCGGCGGCGCTGTCGTGGCGGGTTCGTTCCAGGCCTTCGACACCGGGTTCCTCGTCGCGGCCCTGAAGAAGCTCGGGCCCAGCTTCGTCGGCGTGGCCCAGGTGCCCGGCGACATCTCGGACGCGGAGATCCTGCGTCTCGACGCCCGCGGCGTCCGTGCCGTCCGCTTCAACATCGCCCGTGGCGGCTCCGCCGGACTCGACGTCCTCGACAGCCTGGCCCGCCACGTCCACGAGGTCGCCGAGTGGCCCACGGAGCTCTACGTCGACGCCCGCCATCTCCCCGACCTCCACGACACCCTCGCCGCACTCCCTGCGGTGAGCATCGATCATCTGGGGATGAGCCGGGAAGGTCTGCCCCACCTGCTGCGCCTCGTCGAGGCCGGCGTCAAGGTCAAGGCCAGCGGTTTCGGCCGCCTCGACTTCGACGCGCTCGATGCGATCGAGGCGGTGATGAGCGTCGATCCCAGAGCACTCATGGTGGGCACTGACCTGCCGTCGACACGCGCGGAACGCCCCTTCGACGAGGGCGACCTGCAGCTTCTCCAGGATTCGGTGTCCCCCGAACACCTCGACGCGGTGTTCCGCACCAACGCCGAGGCCTTCTACCTCGACCCGGTGCGCGTCTGACCCCTAGTTCTCCTCGGGCATCTGGCCGGGCTCCTCGGGACGCTCGCGTCGGTAATGCTCACACAGCGCCGGGTGGTAGTCGTCCCACTGCAGCGCGGAGACGTCCTCCCCGTCGAGCGCCAGGACGAGGCGGTCGAGGTAGTACTCCCAGCCGGGGCCGATGTCGGCGGCGTCGTACTCGATCCCGTCAAGACGCTGGCGGAACTCGAGGTCGGTCTCCTCCCCGTCCGCGCTGAGCGCGACGGTGAGCACCCACACCCCGCCGGGGCTGTCCAGCGTGACCGCCAGCGCGGTGGGTGCCTCGCAGTGTTGGATGCGCGCCTCCCCGGGCGTGTCCGGCGACTCCTGCACGGTGAGCGTCACGGCACCCGTGGCCGGCTCCCCCTCGAAGGTGCCGTACCAGGTGTCGAGCAGTTCCGGGTCGGTGATGTGGTTCCAGACGGCGTCGATGATGTGCGGGATGCGTCGGGTGATGATCAGTTCGGGCCAGACGGGGCCGGTGGACAGATAGCCGGTGGGTTCACGTGTGGTCATGTCCCCCATGGTGCCACCGGGACTACGAACGTGCCCATGACTCTCACCGCGAACGTCTCCCCGCACCGCCGTTTGCCGGGCCACGCCGCCCAGCTGCGTCTCGACGGCCGCCCCTTCCTCCTGGCCTGGGACACTCCCCTGGCGATCACGGGTTGCCGGGACGCGCAGATCCGCGGTTACTGGGATCGGCTGGCCGAGGGGGCGGAGATCGTCATGCCGCTCGAGACCGCCCCGCTGGATGTTCAACATCGCCGCTTAACGACGCCCCCGTCGGTTCCGGTGCGTCATCGTGAACTGGACGGTGTCGAGCATCCCGAGGCGGAACAGCGCCTCGCGGAGGGCGAACTGATAGACCCACAGGCGTCGGAAAGCGATGTCGAAGCCGGCGGCCGCGGCCTCCCGTAGGTGCCCCTCGAAGAGGGAGCGCTGCAGGGAGAGCGACAGTTCGTGGTGGCTTCCGATGTGGGTCTGCCCGATGATCCGCAGGCCGGACTCGCGGTCGGCGAGCTTGTGGACGTCCTCCGCCGTGGGGTGGTCCAGGCCCGGCCACACGTAGGCGCGCAGGACGTCGAGGGCCTGCCGGGCGGTCGGGGTCATGGCGTCGGTGGCGATGACGGACTGCATCGCCGCGTACCCGCCGATGCTGAGCAGCCGGTCGAAGGCCCTGATGTAACGGACGCGGTCCGCGGGCTCGAGGACCTCGAGTTTCTCGACGGAGACGATGGCGTCGTAGCTGCCCCTCCAGTCCCGCGGGCCGGGCACCGGGGAGTCGATGACGGACAGGTGCACGGAGGGTTCCACGCCGGCGAGCAGCAGCTGCTCCCCCACGGCCTCCGCCTGGCCCGGATCCGCGGTGAGCGTGTCGACGGTCGCGCGCCGGTGGGCCGCCTGGATCGCCACCGCGCCGCCGGAGGTGGCGTACTCCAGGAGGTGGGTGCCGGCGGTGACGCGGGCGGCGTCGAGAAGCATCGTGACGGTGCGCGTCTGCGCGTCGCCGAGGTCCTCCCGGTCGACGGCGACCGGCTCGGAGAAGGTCTGCAGGTCGATGAAGTGTGTGTCGGGGCCGCGGCCCGGGGCGTGGTTGGGGACGGCGGTGCGCACGGTCGTCGGCACGCCCGAGGCGAAGACGCCGCCGAAGGCGCTGAGGCCGTCGCCGGCACCGAGGGCCACGAGTTCGGTGGGCAGCTCGCCGCCGCTGTAGGCCGACGGCGGGAGGGTCCGCGTGCGGGGACGGTAACCGGTGGAGATAAGGGCGGCGAGAACGTCGACGAGTCGGTCGGAACGCCACTCCCCGGCCATGAAACTCTCCGCGAGGCCCAGCCAGCCGGATACAGCTATCCGGGGGAAAAGTTCCTCGTGCTCGACGACCAGATCGGGGTCGCCCTCCGGGTCGAGATCCAGCCCGGCGTTGGCGCAGGCGCGGGCGAACGTGGCCTCAGCGAGGCGGGCGCGCAGGTCAACGAGCCGCCCGCCGGGGACGCGGGCGACACCGGGCCAGGTTGTCGCGTCAATCGCCACGAGATGGGGATGCCTCACAGCGCCTGATCCTATCCCCCTGCCGGGCGTGAATCAGGAAGGCGCGTCCGGCACGATGTCCGTTTCCGGGGTTGACTTCGCAACTCCTGTCCTCCGGCTCACTGTTCGCCGGTGGAACGATATACGATGGGTGCCGTTGATTCCCGCGAAGAAGATGAGGAACTCTTAATTCATGACGAACACCCCTTTCCGTCCTGAGGGCGGCCGCCACCATGTGGTCATCATCGGCTCCGGTTTCGGCGGCCTGTTTGCGGCTCAGGAACTGAAGAACGCAGACGTCGATGTCACCATCATCGACCGCACGAACCACCACCTCTTCCAGCCCCTTCTCTACCAGGTGGCCACCGGCATCCTGTCCTCCGGTGAGATCGCCCCGTCGACCCGCCAGGTCCTGAAGAAGCAGGAGAACACCAACGTGGTCAAGGGCGAGGTGACCAACATCGATCTGGAGAAGCAGATCGTCACCACCTCCCTCGGCTCGTACACTCGCGACTTCGAGTACGACTCGCTCATCGTCGCCGCCGGCGCCTCCCAGTCCTACTTCGGCAACGATCACTTCGCAGAGTTCGCACCGGGTATGAAGACCATCGACGACGCGCTCGAGATCCGCGCCCGTCTCGTCGGCGCCTTCGAGCGCGCCGAGCTGGCCAAGGACCCGGCCCAGCGCGAGCGTCTCCTCACCTTCGTCATCGTCGGCGCCGGCCCCACCGGTGTCGAGCTGGCCGGCCAGCTGGCCGAGCTCTCCCACCGCACCCTCGTGGGCGAGTACTCCAACTTCTCCACCTCCGCCGCCAAGATCCTGCTTCTCGACGGCGCGCCCCAGGTCCTCCCGCCCTTCGGCAAGCGCCTCGGCCGCACCGCCCAGCGCCAGCTGGAGAAGCTCGGCGTCACCGTCAAGCTCAACGCGATGGTCACCAACGTCGACGACAAGACCGTCACCTACAAGTCCACCGTCGACGGCTCCGAGACCACCATCGAGGCGTTCACCAAGATCTGGTCCGCCGGTGTCTCCGCCTCCCCGCTGGGTGCTCTCGTCGCCGAGCAGGCCGGGGTCGAGCTCGACCGCGCCGGCCGCGTCATGGTCAACGACGACCTCACCGTCGGCGAGCACCGCAACGTCTTCGTCGTCGGCGACATGTCCAACTACAAGAACCTGCCGGGCGTGGCCCAGGTCGCGATCCAGGGTGGACAGTACGCCGCCGAGCAGATCGCCGATCAGATCTCCGGCCGCACCGCCCCGGAGCAGCGCCCGGCCTTCGAGTACTTCGACAAGGGTTCCATGGCCATCGTCTCCCGCTTCTACGCGCTGGTGAAGATGGGCAAGGTCGAGGTCACCGGCTTCATCGGCTGGCTGCTGTGGCTGGCCGTCCACGTGCTGTTCCTCGTGGGCTTCCGCAACCGTTTCGTCTCCATGATCAACTGGGGTGTCAACGCGCTGTCGCGCACCCGCTACAACCTGGCGACCACCCGCCAGCAGCTGCACTCGCGCACCGCGCTGCTCAAGCTGCAGGCCATCACCTCCGAGATCGAGGGTGACACGCCGATCGAGCTGCGTGACACGACGAAGTTCTCCGGAAAGAAGCAGCTGCGCTAGTCGCTTCCCCATCTTCGTCAAGCCCGGGCCCCGGCCCGGGCTTTTCGCTCGGGCCCATCCGACCTCCGGGGGTTATACTGGAATGCGATTGACGCACTACGTATCACCTATTTTCTTCACTCACCACCAGAAGACCCGAGAGGTTGAACACGTGACCACCGCTACCCCGCCTGTGACCCAGGCTTGGGAAGGTTTTGCTGAGGGGGCGTGGACCGACACCATCGACGTCCGCGATTTCATTCAGCGTAACTTCACGCCCTACACCGGCGACGCCGCCTTCCTGGCCGGCCCCACCGAGAAGACCCTGCGCACCTGGCAGCACCTGGAGGACAACTACCTGTCCGTCGAGCGTGAGCGCCGGGTGTACGACGTCGACACCGAGACCCCCGCCGACATCGACGCCTTCGGCCCCGGCTACATCTCCGACGACGATGACATCGTCGTGGGCCTGCAGACCGAGACCCCGCTCAAGCGCGCGATGATGCCCTACGGCGGCTGGCGCATGGTGGAGACCGCGATCCGGGAGGCCGGCAAGGAGCCGGATCAGCGGGTCAAGGACATCTTCACCCGCTACCGCAAGACGCACAACGACGCGGTGTTCGACATCTACACCCCGCGTATCCGCGCCGCCCGGTCCTCCCACATCATCACCGGCCTGCCCGATGCATACGGCCGCGGCCGCATCATCGGCGACTACCGTCGTGTGGCGCTGTACGGCGTCGACAGGCTCATCGCCGACAAGGAGGCCGCCAAGCACGCCGTGCATGACGCCGGTTTCTCCGAGCACTGGGCCCGCTACCGCGAGGAGCACGCCGAGCAGATCAAGGCGCTGAAGAAGCTCAAGGTGATGGCCGAGTCCTACGGCTTCGACATCTCCGGCCCGGCCACCACCGCGAAGGAGGCCGTGCAGTGGACCTACTTCGGCTACCTCGGCGCGGTGAAGTCCCAGGACGGTGCCGCCATGTCCATCGGCCGCCTGTCCAGCTTCTTCGACATCTACTTCGAGCGCGACCTGGCCGCCGGTGTCATCACCGAGGAGGACGCCCAGGAGATCATCGACGCCCTGGTGATCAAGCTGCGCATCGTGCGTTTCCTGCGCACCATCGACTACGACCAGATCTTCTCCGGAGACCCGTACTGGGCCACCTGGTCCGATGCCGGCTTCATGGATGACGGCCGTCCGCAGGTGACCAGGACGTCCTTCCGCCTGCTGCAGACCCTGCGCAACCTGGGCCCCGCCCCGGAGCCGAACATCACCATCTTCTGGGACGATGCGCTGCCGGAGGGTTACAAGGAGTTCTGCGCCGCGATCTCCATCGAGACGTCCTCCCTGCAGTACGAGTCGGACAAACAGATCCGTGACCGCTGGGGCGACGACTCCGCGATTGCCTGCTGTGTGTCGCCCATGAAGGTCGGCAAGCAGATGCAGTTCTTCGGCGCCCGCGTCAATGCCGCGAAGTCCCTGCTCTACGCCATCAACGGTGGCCGCGACGAGATGACCGGCAAGCAGATCGTCGAGGGCTACGCGCCCGTCGAGGGTGACGGCCCGCTCGACTTCGACGAGGTGTGGGGCAAGTACGAGGACATGCTCGACTGGGTGATCGGCACCTACGTCGAGGCGCTCAACATCATCCACTGGTCCCACGACAAGTACGCGTACGAGGCCATCGAGATGGCCCTGCACGACTCGGACATCATCCGCACCATGGGCTGCGGCATCGCCGGCCTGTCCATCGTGGCCGACTCGCTGTCCGCGATCCGCTACGCCGACGTCTATCCCGTCCGGGACGAGACCGGTCTCATCGTCGACTACCGCACCGAGGGCGAGTTCCCCCTCTACGGCAACGACGATGACCGCGCCGACGACATCGCCGCCACGATCGTCCACACGGTCATGGCGAAGATCAAGGAGATCCCGCTCTACCGCGACGCGATCCCCACGCAGTCGGTGCTCACCATCACCTCGAACGTCGTCTACGGCAAGGCCACGGGCAACTTCCCGTCCGGCCACCGCGCGGGCACGCCCTTCGCCCCGGGTGCCAACCCGACGAACGGCGCCGACAACCACGGCATGATTGCCTCGATGCTGTCCGTCGGCAAGCTCGACTACAACGATGCCCTCGACGGCATCTCCCTGACCAACACCATCACCCCCTCCGGGCTCGGCCGCACCAAGGACGAGCAGGTCAACAACCTCGTCGGCATTCTCGACGCCGGGTTCATCATGGACCAGAACTAGGAGAACCCTGACATGTCCACCAAGACCTTCGACGAGCGCATGGCCGACATGAAGGCCGCGCGCGAGGCCAACAACATGGAGTCCGGCCTCTACCACGCCAACATCAACGTCCTGGACCAGTCGACCCTCGAGGACGCGATGAACAACCCGGAGAACTACCCCAACCTCACGGTGCGTGTATCCGGCTACGCGGTGAATTTCGTCAAGCTGACCAAGGAGCAGCAGCGCGACGTCATCTCCCGTACCTTCCATCACGGTGCCTAAGGACGGCGTCACCGGCGTCGTCCACCTCTCCCCCGAGGAGGGCGAACGGCTCCGCGGGGTCGCCGCCGGCATCGGGGGCACCGCCGAGGATCTCACCCGTCCCGAGCTTCTCGACGCCCGCGTCACCGGCGACGTCGCCCTCGTCCACTCGTGGGAGATGGTCACCGCCGTCGACGGCCCGGGCACCCGCATGACCCTGTTCCTCACGGGCTGCCCGCTGCGTTGCCAGTACTGCCACAACCCCGACACGATGGAGATGCGCACCGGCACCCTCGAGCGGGTCGAGGACGTGGTCAAGCGCATCACACGCTACAAGCGTGTCTTCCAGGTGACGGGCGGCGGCCTGACGATCTCCGGTGGTGAGCCGCTGTTCCAGCTCGCCTTCACCCGGCGGGTGCTGGCGGAGGTTCACGCGGCGGGCATCCACACCGCGATCGACACCTCCGGGTTCCTCGGGGCCCGGTTGAGCGACGAGGACCTGGAGAACATCGACCTCGTGCTTCTCGACGTCAAGTCCGGCGACGAGAAGACCTACCGGGAGGTCACCGGCCAGCCGCTGCAGCCGACGCTCGACTTCGGGGCGCGCCTGGCGGCCCTGGACAAGCCGGTGTGGGTGCGGTTCGTCCTCGTGCCGGGGCTGACGGATGACCCGGAGAATGTCGCCCGGGTGGCGGACATCGTCGCGGGCTGGCCCAACGTGCAGCGCGTGGAGGTGCTCCCCTTCCACAACATGGGTGCGGACAAGTGGCGGGAGCTCGGCATCCGCTACAACCTGGAGAACACCAAGCCGCCGACCTCGCGTTCGCTCAAGGAGACCCGCCAAGCGTTCCGCGACCGCGGGATCGACACGTACTAGCGGGCTCGGGGCTCGGGGCTCGGTGCTCGGTATCGTCCGGTCGGGATCACCGCGATCCCGAGCCCACGACCCGCTTTTCCGGGCGCTCCCGAGGGCACGAACCCGAGGGCACGATCCCGAGCCCCGAGTCAGCGCAGCGGGTTAAAGGGCCTGATCGCCGGGTGGGTCTCGCCGGTGTCGATGAGCTGCGCGAGGAACTTGCCCGTCGCCGGGCCGAGCACGACGCCCCACATGCCGTGACCGCCGGCGACGTAGACGTTCTCGGTGGCGGTGCGGCCCACGAGCGGTCGACCATCGGGGGTGACCGGGCGGGAGCCGACCCATTCGTCCTGGCGGTTGTCCAGGTCGACGCCGGTCATCACCTTGCGGGCCTGGTTGACGATCGCCTCGATGCGCCGCGGGTAGAGGGGCTCGTCCGGGCGGCGGAACTCCATGGTGCCGGCGATGCGGAACCGTCCCTGGTAGGGGGTGCACGCCATGCGGTGGTGCGGCAGGTAGACGGAGTGCTCGGCGGGCTGCTCGGTCTCCACGGAGAAGGAGTAGCCGCGGCCGGCCTGCACGAGGGTGCGCACGCCGTGATCGCGGGCCAGCGCCGGCAGCCAGGCGCCGGTGGCGATGACGACGGTGTCGGTCTCCACCCGCTCGCCGGTGTCCAGGACCACGGAGTCGCCGTTGACGCTGACCACCTCCGCTCCGGTGCGGATCACTCCCCCACGCTCCTCCACGGCGCGGCCCAGGGCCTCGACGTAGGGGCCGGGTTCGATGAAGCGCTGCCCGTCGAGGCGGTAGGCGCAGGTGATGGCGTCGGAGAGCATGGGGGCGAGGGACTGGACGTCGTCCAGCGGGGTGAGCGGGGCCTCCTGTCCGTGGCGCACGGCGCCCTCGATCTCCCGGAGGAATCCGGCGGCCTGCGACTCCTCCTCGAAGCCGATGACGAAGGGCCCCTTGCGGGTCCACGCGTCGACGCCGCCGAGCTCGAGTTCGTCGAAGGCGGCGAGGGCCTCGAGGTCGATCGGGGTGAGGGCGGCCATCGTGGCGTCCCAGGCCCGGGTGGTGGCCTGCCCCATGAAGCGGGCGAGGAATCCCCACAGCCTGGGGTCGAAGCGGATGGGCATGGAGAGGGCGGCGTCGGCGTCGAGAAGCGCGGTGGGCCCGTAGCGCCACAGGCTGGGGTCCGACAGCGGGATCGTCTTCGCCGGGGCCAGCCAGCCGGCGTTGCCCCAGGACGCGCCGGCGGCCACCCCCTCCTTGTCCATGACGGTGACGTCGTATCCGCGTTCCTGCAGGTGCCAGGCAGTGGCGAGGCCGACCATGCCTGCTCCGATGACAATGACTCTGCTCATGCGCCCTATGGTAATCTTTGTCACAACGACATGGGGTGCGCGGAGTCCGCGCTGAGATCACACCCACGGAACCTGCTCTAGTTCGAACTAGCGAAGGGATTGTCATGACTTTTCTGCATCTGCGCGATGAGCTGCGCGAATCGACGCCCCTCGTCCAGTGCCTGACGAATTCCGTGGCCATGCCCCTGAGCGCGAATATATTGCTCGCGGCCGGCGCGTCCCCCGCCATGATCGACACCCCGGAGGAGTCCGCGGACTTCGCGGCCGCTGCCTCGGGTGTCCTGATAAATGTGGGCACCCCGACGAGCGAGCGGTACGCCGCCATGCGCGAGGCCGTCCGCGGCGCCACCGCCGCCGGCACCCCGTGGGTCATCGACCCCGTCGGGGCCGGTGCGCTGCCCCACCGGACGGACTTCGTCCGCTCGCTTCTCGACGCCCGCCCCACCGCCCTCCGCGGCAACGCCTCCGAGATCTCCGCGCTGGGCGGAGGCGGGAGCGGCGGCCGCGGAGTGGACTCCGCCGACACCGTCGAGCAGGCCCGGCCCGCAGCGCGCGCTCTCGTCGAGCGCACCGGCGCGGTCGTCGCCGTCTCCGGACCGGAGGACCTCATCATCTCGGCCGGGCGCGAGACATGGCTGAGCTCCGGGGATCCCCTGCTCACCCTGGTGAGCGGCTCCGGCTGCTCACTCGGGGCGCTGTGCGCGGCGTACCTGGGGCTGGGCGTCGACAAGCATGACGCCGTGCTGGCCGCGCACGCCCACGCCGGGGCGGCCGCCCAGATCGCGGCGCGCTCGGCCACCGGGCCAGGTGGCTTCGCCGCCGCCTGGCTCGACGCCCTGCACCACATCACCTCCGCGGAGATCGCGGACCTGATCACCTGGAAGGACCATTCATGACCCCGCGCATTCTCTCCATCGCCGGAACCGACCCCACCGGCGGCGCCGGTGTGCAGGCGGACCTCAAGTCGATCGCGGCCGCCGGCGGCTTCGGCATGGCGGTGGTGACCGCGCTCGTGGCCCAGAACACGCAGGGTGTGCGTTCCGTGCACACCCCGCCGATGTCCTTCCTGCGGGAACAGCTCGACGCCGTCTTCGATGACGTCACCGTCGACGCCGTGAAGATCGGCATGCTCGGTGACGTGGAGACCGTCGCCGAGGTCACCCGCGCACTCGAGTCCCACCGGGTCGCCCACGTCATCCTCGACCCGGTGATGGTGGCCAGCTCCGGGGACCGCCTGCTCAACGAGGACGCCGAGGCGGCGGTGCGGGAGCTGGTGCGCCACGTCGACGTCATCACCCCCAACCTGCGTGAGCTGGCCGTCCTCTGCGACGCCGCGGTGGCCACCACCCTGGACGAGGGCATCGAGCAGGCCCGCGGCCTCGCCTCCGACACGGGCACCACCGTCATCGTCAAGGGTGGACACCTGACCGGGCCGGAGGCCGACAACGCGGTCGTCACCCCGGACGGCACCGTCCACCACGTCCCCACCCGCCGCATCGACACGACCAACACCCACGGCACCGGCTGCTCGCTCTCCGCCGCCCTGGCCACCCGCATCGCCGGCGGCG
>DGYFI06203__coassemble_1042_pt1 | contig 36230 bp, 34 predicted proteins | sample DGYFI06203__metabat2_high_PE_041 | metagenome-assembled genome bin DGYFI06203 | reverse complement strand
ATGTGGGGACATTAAGTGGGTACTAGACTGTCTCCCCATGTGTGCCCACCGACCTGTGACCGCCCCGGACTTCCTCTTGTCCCGGGCGCACGGCTCAGTACGCACCCAGGGGTCGCGGGAGACATTCACCGACCCGTGGGACGCCGTCGACGCCCTGCGTAGCGGGCGTGTCGAGATGGTCGTCGGCGCCCTGCCCTTCGACGTCCAGGCCCCCGCCGCGCTCACCGTGCCGGAGCGGATCATCCGCGAGGAGGGGCCGCTGGAGCCCCACTCCTACTACCGCCAGGGCGAGGGCGCGATCCTCCACGCCGTGATCGCGGGCGTCGATCCGGAGCCGGAGGAGCACCTGCGCCGCGTGGAGGCCGCCGTCGGTACGATCCGGGCCTCCAAGCTGCAGAAGGTCGTTCTCGCGCGCGCCGTCGACATCGCCTTCAACCCGCCGGTGGATCCGCTGCTCGTGGCCGCCCGCCTCATCGACAACTCCTACAACCGCGACGGCTTCATCGCCGACCTCACCCCCGCCGGCCGCGAGGGCGACATGATCGTCGGCTCCTCCCCGGAGGTCCTGGTCAAGCGTCAGGGCTCGACCGTCACCGCCTACCCGCTGGCCGGTTCAGCGCCGCGCCACGTCGACCCGGTGCTCGACGCGGGCGTCGGTAAGCGTCTGGCCGGGTCCGCCAAGGACCTGGAGGAGCACGCCTACGTCGTGGAGCACCTGCGGGAGAAGCTCGCCCCCTACTGCGAACGGCTCGACATCCCCGGCACCCCGGAGGTGACGCGGACCAACGAGATGTGGCATCTGGCGACCCCCATCGTCGGTACGCTCAAGAATCCGGCGACCTCCGCCCTGGAGCTGGCCGTGCAGGCGCACCCCACCCCGGCGATCTGCGGCACGCCGACGCACGCCGCGGAGACCCTCATCCACACCGCCGAATCCGACCGCGGCTTCTACGCCGGCGCCGTCGGCTGGTGCGACAGCTCCGGCGACGGCGAGTACATGGTGGCCATCCGCTGCGCCGAGGTCGCCGGCGACGGCACCATGGCGCGTGCCTGGGCGGGTGGCGGCATCGTCGCGGATTCCGACCCCGCGGAGGAACTCGCCGAGACGTCCGCCAAGCTGCGGACGATCCTGCGCTCTCTCGGCCTCTAACGCACCGCGCGGAGGATGAGATCCTCGTGGTGGTGCGCGCCCGCCCCGTGCGTGACGTTGCGGGGGCTGCGGCGGATGTCCGTCTCCGCCACGAGGTCGGTGATGAGCGCCTCCATCTGCAGCGGGCTCATGCGCTCCGGACGCTGCCCGCCCCAGTCATGGTCGACCCACAGCATCGTCCCGCCCGGGTGCAGCATCCGCGCCAGCTCGCGCGCCTGCTCGGTGACCACCGGGGCCGGGAAAAAGAAACCGCAGATGAGGTCGAAGCTCTCCCCCAGGTAGGAGTCGAGCCAATCGGCGAGGGTGGCCACCTCGAAGGTGATCTGCTTGTCGACGCCGCGTTCGGCGGCCATCGCCCGCGCCCGTTCCACCGCCACCTCGGCGGTGTCGATCGCGGTGACGTGCCAGCCCTGTTCGGCCAGCCACACGGCGTCGGCCCCCTCGCCGCAGCCGATGTCGAGGACCCGACCCGGGGTGAGTTCCCCCGCCTCCCGGATCAGTGCCTCGTTCGGGTTACCCGACCAGCGGTGGCCGGCCGCGTAGAACTCGTCGAAGTCCGTGTGCTCGTGACCACCGTGGTCGTGCATTGTCGCTCCCTTAAGCCCGCTCGATCGGGTTGCGCAGGATGCCCAGACCCTCGATCTCGACCTCGATGGTGTCACCGGGCTGCATGGCCTCGGTGCCGGCCGGGGAACCGGTGCAGATGACGTCGCCCGGCAGCAGGGTCATGGAGGCGGTGATGAACTCGATGATCTCGCCCATCTTCATGATCATCTGGTTGGAGTTGGAGTCCTGCTTGGTGGCGCGCTCACCGTCGTGGGTGAGGTGGGCCTTGATGGACAGGTTGTCCAGGTCGAAGGCGTCGATGTTGGTCTCGATCCAGGGGCCCAGCGGGCAGAAGGTGTCGATGCCCTTGGCACGTGCCCACTGGCCGTCGGCGAACTGCAGGTCACGGGAGGAGACGTCGTTGACGATGGTGAAGCCACGGACGACGGACTTCCAGTCGGCGGCCTTGACGTTCTTGGCGACTTGGCCGACGACCACCGCGAGCTCACCCTCGAACTCGACCTTGGTGGCGAACTCCGGGATCTTGATGGCGGCGTCCGGGCCGATGACCGCGGTCGGGGGCTTGAGGAACAGGGTCGGCGGCAGGTGCTCCGCGGACTCCTTGAACACCTCGGCGACGTGGTCGGCGTAGTTACGGCCGATGGCCACGACCTTGCTCGGGAGGGTCGGGGCCAGCAGACGCACGTCCGCCAGCGGCCACTCCCGGCCGGTGTACTCCGGCTCGGTGTAGGGGGTGTCCTTGATTTCCTTGGCGGTGAGGTCAGAGAGCTCACTGCCCTCACCGTCGATGACGACGAAACTGAAGCCCTCGGGGTGGGCGATTCTTCCAAAGCGCATGGCCAATACTCTACATACCGCCCTGGGGCATCAATTCATGACATCCTTCAATGAGTCGACGCTGAGGGTCGCCCGGTGCGCCAGGTACTGCTCCGCACACGCGAGGGCATCGGTGAGCGCGTTGTGGTTCTTGTAGGCGGGCAGCCCGTAGCGCGCGCGGACCCGGGCGAGGCGGAGATCCTCACCCCGGGGGTAGGTGCCCATCCGTTCCATGTAGCGACGTTCGATGGCGAAGGTGTCCACCGTCTTCACCTTCAGGGGTGCCCCGTAGAGCCGCTGGCAGGCCGCGGAGAGGAACCCCTCCTCCATGGCGGCGAAATGGGCGAGCATGACGCGCCCCTGCAGAGCCGCGAGGAAGCTGCCCACCGCCTCCTCCGGTTCCACGCCCATGGCGATCTCGTCGTCGGTGAGGCGGTGGATCGTGGCGGACGAACCCACGGAGAATCCCTCCGAGCCCCGCAGGATGACGTACCCGGCCCCCGCCAGGTCCACCTTTCGCCCGGTGACGGGCACCCAGCCGATGGAGACCAGCTGGTGCTGCGCCGGATCCATGCCGGTCGTCTCGACGTCGACGGCCAGCAGGGGCAGCTCGTCGAGCGGGGTGCGGTCCTCCGGCGGCGGGGCGTCGTAGAACTCCCTGAGGGCGCCGGTCGCCTTCCGGGAGGGATCAGAACGGAAGGGCCACATCAGATGTTCCTCACCAGGTACTTCGTGGCCAGCGCGTTCTGGATGCCCTTGATGATCTGGAAGCTGTCCCGCAGGTGCTCGCGATCCATCTTGCCCAGCTTGTTCGGGTCGATGTTGTAGTCGGGGACGGTGTCCTCCCGCAGCTGGGCCGCCTGGTGACGCAGGGTGATGGAGTTGAGGTAGTCGAACGCGTCGACCAGGTCGTTGGCACCCCGCTCGGAGACGCCACCCGCGGCGGCGGACTCGAGCAGCCGCTGCCGGGTGCCCAGGGCGGTGACGCCGCTGGACAGGGAGAACAGGCGCGCCATCTGGACGATGCCGGCGGTGCCGCCCTTCTTCACGTTGAGCGTGTTGGCGTACTCGCCGGACCGGTCGACGACGAGGCCACGGAAGAAGCCGAGGGGAGGCTCACGGCGGGCGGCGAGGGCCGCCAGGTGCGCGTGCATGCGGCGCGCCCCGCGGGCCAGGCCGACGGCGTTGTTGTGCACGAAGTCCGCCAGCTCCGTGTCGCCGTGGATGCCGCGGAAGTCGAAGAAGGTCTGCGCGTGCAGGAGGGCGTCGGGCTCCGGGGCGGTGACCCAGTGGTGGAACGTGTCGATCCACTGCTCCCGGGTCATGCGCCACTGCGGGTTCGACGCCATCATGTCGCCGGGGCACAGGATCTGGCCGGCGGTGTGCAGGCCCTGGCAGACGAACTCGCTGAGCTGGGCGAAGTACTCCCCGTGCTCGGCCTCGTTGTAGGAGTTGTCCAGCACCAGGGCGTTGTCCTGGTCGGAGGCCAGGCCCATCTCGCGGCGCCCCTGGGAGCCGAGGACGACGAAGGTGTAGGGCACCGGGGGCGCGCCGAACTTCTCCTCGCCCAGCTTGAGCAGGCGGCGGGCCAGCGAGTCCGCGGCGATGGTCATGATGCCGGAGGTCTCCTCGGCGGAGGCGCCGCGCTCGATGAAGCGGGCGGCGACCTCGGAGGCCTGGGAGTAGGCGTCCTTGAGCTCCTCGGCGGAGTTGCGGCGGGAGAACTCCGCGGTGAGGTAGATGGGATCGTGGCGCAGCAGACGCATGACGTCGGCGGTGGTGACGATGCCGGTCAGCTGCCCCTCATCCACGATCGGGAGGTGATGGATGCGCATCTCCGCCATGATGAGCATGGCCTCGAAGGCCAGGGTCTCGGAGTTCACCGTGCGGGGGCGCGGGGTCATGATCTCCGTGACGGGGAGGGAGATGTCCAGGCCCTGCGCCACGACGCGACCGCGGAGGTCGCGGTCGGTGACGATGCCGGCCAGCTGCCCGTCGGAGGTGATGAGCAGCGAGGACACCTTGTGCTGCTCCATGAGCTCGGCGGCCTCGCGGATCGTCGCGGTCGGCGCGATGGAGACGGGGTTGGGGATCTTGAACTCCCCCAGCTTGGTGCGCAGGACATCCGAGGAGGAGTCGCCGCGCAGTTCCTCCGCGGCGGCGCGGATGCGGCGGGACTGGGAGGAGTAGAAGCGCAGGATGTCCGGGTTGCGCTCCGACAGGGCGAGGAACTCCGCGCGTGGGAGCAGCAGGAGGAGGGAGTCCTCCACCGCGGTCATCGTGTACTTCGACTCCTTCTCCCCCAGGAGGGTGGAGTAGCCGAAGCTGCGGCCGTCGTCACGCCGGTCGAGGAGGAGCCCCTCGTCGTCGATGACGTCCACGGCGCCGGAACGGATGATGTAGAGGTGGTCATTCACCGCGCCCCGGCGGATGATGTCCTCACCCCGTCGGACGTACTCCATCGTCATCCGGGCGGGGAGGGCATCAAGCTCAACCTCGGGGAGGCGGGTGAAGGGCTCAAGGTCAGCGATGAATTCGCGGACTTCTTCGAGTTCGACGGTCATGTCTTCAGCGTAGTGGGGTCCACGCCGCGCCGGGAGCCTTTCGCCTGGATGTGGACACAACTCAGGTGAACAGGAGGCTGACGGTCATGGCGACGATGACCGTGTTGAAGCCGAAGGCGACGAGCGTGTGGGAACGCACCGCGCTGCGGGCGGACCGGGCGCGGGTGTGCACCCCGCTCATGGTGGACACCGTCACCGAGTGGGAGAGGAAGTCCCCGAACTCCGGCACCCCGTCCGCGTGCTGGTCGGGCAGGTCGATCTCCTCGCCGCGCAGGTGCAGGTCGAGGTACTTCTCCGCGAAGGCGTAGACCATGAGCGCCCAGGATCCGGCGACGGTGAGCAGCCCCAGCAGGGGCAGCCACAGCTGGTCGGGGAAGAGGTTGAGGCGGGAGGCGGCGATGACGATGAGGGCGGAGATGACGCCCGCCTGGATCGACCACCACTCCGGGTGGCCCACACCCGAGGCGGTCCCCCACCGGGGCCGACGGCCCTCCCGGGCCATCGGTTCCAGCTCCCCGAGGTCGGTGCGACTCCACTGCCGGTGGGTCCACACGAGGTAGAGCGGGCAGAACACCACCCAGGTGACCAGGTAGTAGAGGATGAGCAACGTCATGACGTCGTCGCCGATGACGCCGCCTTACAGCAGCCCGGTGGTCACGGCGAGTCCGAGGACGGAGGAGAGCAGGATGCTCACCCAGTAGCGGCGGGACTGGCCTTTCTGCGGGGCGGCGCTCATGCGCCCAGGTTACTGGTACGAGACGAACCAGGGGCGGGGGTCGACGTTGTTGTACGTCTCCTCCGGGGTAAAGGTGGGGTTGTCCTCGTCGATGAAATTCTTCCAGGCCATGAACCAGTCGTCGGAGAGGTCCTGGCGCATGACGTTCCAGGTGTCGAACTTCTGCTCCGGGCCACCGTGGCCGTCGGCGTGGAGGATGAAGGACAGCTCCGGGTGGTCGGTGTTGATCTGGTCGCGGTCGCGCAGCATCTGCAGCTGGAACTGGTGGACGATGAGGCCCTTCTGCGGCAGGTTGTTGTCGCGGACGAGCTGGGCCAGCCACTCGGAGACCTCGTTGATCTCGGCGGCCTCGGCGTGGCCGACGCGCTGCAGCGGCTGCTCGCCGGGCTGCAGGTTCCACTCGGGGTCAAGAGCCAGGCCGACGTTGGGGCGCTTGAGCAGGTCCTCGTAGACCTTGGCCTGCTCGAGGAAGGACGCCTGGCCGGGCTGGAGGTCGAGGAAGGCGTAGCCACCGGCGTCGGTGATGGCGTCGATGTAGCCGAGGAAGTCCTCCGGGTTGCCGACGTTGGTGAACTTGCCGTCCTCGCCCGGGAACTCGGAGGCGACGGTGACGATGATCTCGAACGCCGGGACGACCGGCTGCTCCTCGAGCGGCTGGTAGTTCTCGATGTGCGCCTTGACCCGGTCGACGGCCTCCGCCGGGGGCTGCTCGCCCATGACGCCGAGGGCATCGCCGGAGGGGTGGCCGTAGAAGGCGATCATGCGGCGACCCGGGAACACCAGTCCGCCGCCGCCGGGCAGCTCGCCGTTGGCGGCCATCTCGATGGCGGTGTCGAGGCGCTCCTGGGAGCCGAACTCGTCGCCGAGGGCGAGGACGTCCTGCTCGGTGACCAGCGCCATCGACTCGGAGGAGATGCGCGGGTCGGGATAGGACAGCACGTGGACGTCGGCACCGGCGGCCCGCGCGGTGGCGATCGACGCCAGCGAGGTGGCGTCGGTGGCGAGCATCGGCGGCATGTCCAGCGGGTGTTCGGCGTGCTCGAGCCCCTCCATGCCCTCCGCGGTCTCCGCGTCGAGGGAGGCCGCCACACCGGCGCTGATCGACGCCGGGGTCTCCGCCGGGGTCGCCGGAGTGATCTCCGGGCCGTCGATAAGCGGGCCGACCTCGCCGACGGTGATGACGCGCTCGGCGCCGAGTCGTTCGATCTCGGCGTCGACGGCGGCCTGGTCACCGGCGGTGAGCAGCGGTGCTCCCCCGGCGATGGCGAGGTGGACGCCGCGGGAGAGGTCCTCCGGGGTGTCGGCGGCGACGACCACGACGTCGGAGGACTCGAAGAGGCGGGCCGAGGTGTCGACGCCGTTGTCGGCGGCGTCGGCGATGACCTCGGAGGAGGCCATCTCGAGGGTGGGGCGACCGGAGTCGCCCTCCCCGCTGCCGCCGCCGTTGTCGGCGGAGGTGGTGCATCCGGCGATGAGGGTCAGCGTGGTGGTCATCGTCAGCGCGGCCGTCAATCGCCTCATGGATGCTCCTTTATATAGGGGTGGGTTTATGCAGACACGTTACTGCAGGGCGGCCGCGATGCGGTCACCGACCTCCGTGGTGCGGATCTGGCCGGTGCGGGTGGCCACATCCTCGGCGACGGCGGCCTCGATGCGGGCGGCGTTGTCCTCGTCACCGAGGTGGCGCAGCAGCATGGCGGCGGAGAGGATGGCCGCGGTCGGGTCGGCGATGCCCTGGCCGGCGATGTCCGGGGCGGAGCCGTGGACCGGCTCGAACATGGAGGGGTTGGTGCCCGTGGCGTCGATGTTGCCGGAGGCGGCCAGGCCGATGCCGCCGGAGACGGCGCCCGCCTCGTCGGTGATGATGTCGCCGAAGAGGTTGTCGGTGACGATGACGTCGAAGCGCGAGGGGTTGGTGATGAGGTAGATGGTCGCGGCGTCGATGTGCGAGTACTCGACGGTGACCTCGGGGTACTCGGTGGCGACCTCGTCGACGGTGCGCTGCCACATGCCGCCGCCGTGGACGAGCACGTTGGTCTTGTGCACGAGGGTGAGGTGCTTACGGCGGGTCATGGCCAGCTCGAAGGCGTAGCGGACGACGCGCTCGGCGCCGTAACGGGTGTTGACGGAGGTCTCGTTGGCCACCTCGTGCGGGGTGCCGACGCGGATGGCGCCGCCGTTGCCGGTGTAGGCGCCCTCAGTGCCCTCGCGGACGACGACGAAGTCGATCTCGCCCGGGTTCTTCAGCGGGGACTCGACACCCTCGTACAGCTTGGAGGGGCGCAGGTTGACGTGGTGATCGAGGGCGAAACGCATCTTGAGCAGCAGGCCGCGCTCGAGGACGCCGGGGGCGACGGTGTCCGGGGCGCCGATGGCACCGAGCAGGATGGCGTCGTGCTCGCGGAGGGAATCGAGGTCGGCGTCGGTGAGCAGCTCACCGTTGCGCAGGTAACGACGCGCGCCGAGGTCGTAGTCGGTGGTCTCGATGTCGTCGCGCACCGCGCGCAGGACCTTGAGGGCCTCCTCGGTGACCTCCGGGCCGATGCCGTCGCCGCCAATGACTGCAAGTTTCATTCTGTGGGATTCCTTTCTCACCTGCTGAACTGGTGGCGATTCTAGCAGCCCGCACCCGCGCTCGTGCACGAACCGATCTCCGTAGCCTGGGGACATGAACACTCCCGCATATGACTCCCCGTTCCGCATCGCCGTCGTCGGCGTCGGCCAGATCACCCAGCAGGCCTTCCTCCCGGCCCTGCGCAGTCTCGACGACGTGGCGCTCGTCGCCGCCGTCACCGGTTCGGACGAGAAGGCCGACGCCCTCGACGACAGTGTCGACGTCCACGACTACTCCTCCTACGGCCGGCTGCTGGCCAGCGGCGACATCGACGCCGTCTACGTGGCCACGCCGGTGTTCCGCCACCGCGAGTTCGCCGAACCCGCCCTGGAGGCCGGCATCCACGTGCTCCTGGAGAAGCCGATGGCCACCTCCGTGGAGGACTGCGAGGCGCTGATCGCGGCGGCGGAACGCAGCGGGGCCACCCTCATGGTCGCCTACCGCATGCACCAGGACGCCTACATGGTGGAGCTCGCCGAGCGGGTGGCGCATGGCGACGTCGGCGAGACCCGCAGCTTCACCTCGGTGTTCACCCACGACATCAACGAGGACAACCACCGCGGGCACAGCGGATTCTGGGGCGGCCCGGTCCCCGACTTCGGCGCCTACCCCCTCAACCTGGTGCGCCACCTCTTCCGCGCCGAACCGGTGCGGGTCCACGCGCTGGGCACCCGTCAGGACGACCGCGACTTCAACTTCCGCGACACCGTCGGCGTCACCCTGCGTTTCCCCGACGACCGCATCGCACAGTACACGCTGAGCTACGCGGCCGGTGACGTCGACTCCTTCACCCTCGTCGGCTCGCGGGGATCGATCACCAGTGACTCCTGCTACGGCTTCGACCCGGAACCGCCCCGCACGTACACGATCACCACCGAAGACGGCGAGGAATCCCGCACCGCGGAATCCGTCGACCAGTTCGCGGGCGAGATCCGCTACTTCGTCGACTGCGTGCGCGCGGGGGTGCGCCCGGAACCGGACGGCGCGGAGGGACTCGCGGATGTCCGCGTCTTCGCCGCCGCCGAGGAGTCCCTGCGCACGGGAGCCGAGGTCCCCCTGCAGCCGCGCCCCTTCGGTCCCGGCCTCAGCCGGGAGCAGATCCGCGCGATTCCCCCGCGTCCGGCCGACGAGATCCCGGAGGACGAGGAGCTCGTCGACCAGGAGCCGCAGGACCGTTAAATCTGGTACTCCGGCCAGTCGTGCACCTGTCCGCGCTGGTAGAGCAACGGACGGGCCGACTCATGAGTGCCGCAGTCGTGGACGGCGACGGTGAGGATCGTGTGGTCCCCACCCGGGTAGGCGTGGACGATCTCACCGGCGAACCAGGCGGCGGCGCCATCGAGAAGCGCGACACCGCGCCCCCCTCGATGCGTGTCGACGCCCGCGAACCGGTCCACCCCGCGACGGGAGAACTGGTACGCGACCGGCCCCTGGCCGTCCGCCAGCACGGAGATGCCCAGCGGCGCGCCGACGGTGAGGTACGGCAGCGAGGTCGAGCCGTTGTCCACCGCCAGCACCACCATCGCCGGCTCCAGCGACAGCGAGGAGAAGGCGGAGACCGTCAGACCGACGTCCGAGCCGTCCTCCTTCAGCGTGGTCACCACGGTGACGCCGGAGGGGAACGTGCCCACGGCGGCCCGGAGCTGGTCGCCGGTGACGGTCAGATCGGCCACTGTCAACGTCATCCCTCCTGCTTCGCCCGGCGAAGCTCCCACGTCAGCTGAGTCTCGGACGGCGACTGTACCGGAATGAAGGCCGCTTCGCGGAACCGGCGGGAGGCCGGGGAGGACTGGGCGTACCCGGCCCCGCCCGCGACGCGGACCTCGAGGGCGGTGGCGTCGACGGCGGCGCGGGCGGCGTCGAGACGCAGCTCGAGGAGCTTGACCCGGTCGACGGTGGCGCCGTCGTCGAGCACCGCGGCTATGAGATCCTGCGTGTGGATGAGGTGGGTGATCTCCGCACGCAACTTCTCGACGTCCTCCGTGAGCACCTCGTTGACGCCGGTCAGGCGGGTGGCGGCGGCGTCGATCGCCGCATCCGCCACGCCGAGGCACTCGGAGGTCTGCAGGATGAGGAAGGTCGGACGCACCGCGGAGATGAAGGCCTCGAAGTCACGGGAGAGCACCTGGCCCGCCGGGACCGGGACGTTGTCCAGGGTGATCCCGGCCGAGGAGGTGGCGTTGAGGCCGAGAAGTGCGAAAGGGGTGCCGAGGGTGACGCCCGGGGCGCAGCCGTCGAAGGCGACGAGCAGGCGCTCCCCCGAGGGGGTACGGGCGGCGGTGACGATGACGGCGTCGTCCGCCAGATTGGAGGCCCAGGCGAGCGTGCCGTTGAGCACGTAGCCGTCCTCCGCGGGGGTGGCGGTGAGGTCGATGGTGCCGGCGCCGGCGGCCTCCTTGAAGGCCGGGGCCATGCCGGTGACGCCCGGGCGGGTGCCGTTCTCCAGGGCCGGGAGGACGTAACGGACGTAATCGGTGTCGGCCGTGCGCAGGTAGGTGATCACCATCGTGTGGGCCCAGATACCGAAGGCGACGGAGAGATCCACCGCGGCGATCTCGCGCAGCTGGCGGGCGGTCTCCTGCAGGTTCTCACGGATGAACAGCTGCTGGGAGCCGAGCAGCTCGATGCCGTAGCGGGCGGAGAGCTCGTTGCGGTCGACGGCCTTGGCGTTGCCGGCGATGGTGTCGAGGAGTGCAGTCGTCATGGTCACACCAGCTCCGAGGTCAGGACGGCCGGGCGGGTGTAGGTGTTGACCACCGGGGACCACTGGATGGCGTCGTCGTGGATCTTCTGCAGGGTCGCGCGGTCGGCGTCGCCCTCGATCTCGACCTTGACGCGGACATCGGAGACGCCCGGGCGCTTGCCCTCGTTGAGGTCACCGACACCCCAGGTCGGGGAGACGTCGATGTCGGACTCGATGTCGACGGCGATCTTCGTCAGGGTGACGCCCCGGTGGGTGGCGATCGCCTGGATGCCCACGGAGATGCAGGCGGCGAGGCCGGCCTGGGCGATCTCGGTGGGGTTCGGCGCGGTGTCGTCGCCGAGGAGGGCCGGCGGCTCGGAGACCAGGACCGGCTCGAGGTCACGGACCTGCGTGTAGTTGCGGAACTTGCCGTCGGCCTCGGTGTGGGTGCGAATCTTCTTGCGGCCGCCCTCCGGGTTGTCGATGTTCTTCTGGGCGAGCTGGGCGAGCTTCTCGGCGTCGATCGGCTCCAGTGGCTGTCCGGCGGTGTGGTTCGGGGTGAGGTCGCTCATCAATGCTCCTTGGCGTCGTTCGGTGTCGGGACCATTCAACACCTATCCGTCTAGATTACCCATACTGTTCGGTCTATTTTTGTTCGGGGCGGCGACGGAAGGGGTTTCTAGCTGGCTTTTCACACCGGGAGCAGTGTGAATGAAAGTCCCCCGCGGCAGGGCGCAGTAGACCGGGTTGTCCATTCCTGTGGGACCCCGAGCAGCGCCCGACTACCGACCGATCCGGCATAATGCGCGGTATGCCCTCCCGCCCCTCGCTCCCCGACTCGCACCGCCTCCCCCGCCTCGACGAGCCGCGGGACATGCCGCTGCGCGAGCAGGTCGCCGAGCACCTGCGTCACGCGTTCATCGTCGGCGACATCGCCCCGGGAGTGGTCCTCAGCGCGCCCACCCTGGCGGAGGAGTTCGGGATCTCCGCCACCCCGGTCCGCGAGGCCATGCTCGACCTGGCCACCGAGGGCCACGTACGGGCCCTGCGCTACAAGGGCTACCGGGTGCTCGAGTTCTCCCCGGAGACCCGCGCGCAGCACGTGGAGCTGCGCGGCTTCATCGAGATCCCCCTCATGCTGCGGGTCGCCGCCCACGGCATGCCGGACGAACAGCTGGCGGCCGCCCGCCGCCTGGCCGCAGACTCCCTGCAGGCCGCCGTCGACGGTGACCTCATCGAGTTCATCCGCCTCGACACCTCGCTCCACCTGGGACTCCTCAAGGCCGCGGGTAACGACGTCGCGGTCCGCCACGTCCGCTCCCTCCGCTCCCTCGCCCGCCTCACCGGCCTGCGCGCCCTGGCGGAGCAGGGTGAGCTGGAGAAGACCGCGCGCGAGCACCTCGACATCGTCGACGCCATCGCCGACCGCGATCCCGGGCGGATGAACACCGTCATGGCCGCCCACCTGGGCCACGTCACCGGCGTCTGGGCCTGACGCCCGCGGGGTCGCGACACCCCACCCGGGTCTGGACTCCCACCCCAGTAACATTGTACTGTGGCACCAATCACAGAACCTGTCCCGTGACCCGAAGGCCCACACCATGTCTGTAGCCAGCTCCAGCCCGCCCACCGACAAGAGACGGGACCGCCGCGTCCTCGCCGGCTCCCTCGCCGGCAGCTCCATCGAGTGGTACGACTTCTTCCTCTACGCGACGGCGTCAGCGCTGATCTTCAACCATCAGTTCTTCCCCACCGAGGACCCCTTCGTCTCGCAGATGCTGTCGTACCTGACGCTGGCGCTCACGTTCTTCGTCCGCCCTTTCGGAGGCATCGTCTTCTCCCACTTCGGTGACCGCGTCGGCCGCAAGGTCACGCTCGTGGTCACGTTGGTGATGATGGGCGTGGCCACCGTGGCCGTCGGCCTCATCCCCACCTACGACCAGATCGGCATCGCCGCCCCGATCCTGCTGGTGGTCTTCCGCATCATCCAGGGCCTGGCCATCGGCGGCGAGTGGGGCGGTGCCATGCTGCTCGCCTTCGAGAACGCCCCCGCCAAGCGCCGCGGCTTCTTCGGCTCGGTCCCGCAGATGGGCATCACCATCGGCATGCTGCTGTCCTCCCTGGCCTTCGCCGCCGTCTCCTTCTTCGGTGACGAGTTCCTCCTCGGCATCGGCTGGCGTATCCCGTTCATCGCCTCCATCGTCCTCGTGCTCGTCGGCCTGTGGATCCGCTCCGGCCTGGGTGAGACACCGCACTTCAAGGCGGCGCGGGAGGAGGACGGCGTCGCGAAGCTGCCGATCCTGGAGACCCTGCGCCACCACTTCCCCGCCGTGCTCGTGTCCGTGGGCATCAAGGTCGTGGAGACCGCGCCGTTCTACATCTTCGCCACGTTCGTCGCCTCGTACGCGACGGGCACCCTCAGTTTCGAGCGCTCCACCGTGCTCAACGCAGTGAGTCTCGGCGCGTTGGTGTCGACGTTCATGATCCCCGTCATGGGTGCCCTCTCGGACCGGGTGGGACGCACCCGGGTGTACGTCACCGGTGCGCTAGCCATCGCGGCCTTCGCCTTCCCGTTCTTCCTGCTCCTGGACACCGGTGCCAACTGGGCGGTGTTCGCGGCGGTGGTCATCGGCCTGGGTGTGGTGTGGCCGCCGGTCACCGGCACCCTGGGCACCATGAGCTCGGAGATCTTCTCCGCCCGCATCCGCTACACCGGCGTCACCCTCGGCTACCAGATCGGTGCCGCGGTCGCCGGCGGCACCGCCCCGCTCATCGCCACCTGGCTGCTCCACGAGTTCAACGACCAGTGGCACCCCATCGCCATCTACATCATCATCACCGCCGCCATCTCGCTGCTGGCCGTCATCTTCGCGCCGGCGATCGCGCGTCGGGAAGCGGCCAACGCCCCCGACCTCCCCTGAGAAAGGAACGCATGACCCCCCGCACCATCTCCCCCGCCGACATCACCGCCGCCGTCTCCGTGGGCCGCGCCCGCCGACTCCTCGACCACGCCCTCCGTGAGGGTTTCCGCCCGGACGTCGACCCCGCGCGCATCAACATCCCCGCCGGCACCGGGCACATGCTGCTCATGCCGTCGGTGCTCGGCGGATGGACCGGCACGAAGATCGCCACCGTCTCCCCCGACAACCCGGCGAAGGACCGGCCGCGCATCCAGGCGATGTACATCCTCATGGACACCGAGACCCTCACCCCGCAGGCCATCATGGAGGGCAACTCGCTCACCGCCCTGCGTACCCCGGCCGTCAGCGCCGTCGCCGTCGATTACCTCGCACCGGAGTCGCTCGACCGGATGGTCGTGTTCGGCACCGGCCCGCAGGCGCACACCCACATCGCCGCGATGGCGGAGGTCCGCGACATCGGCGAGGTCGTCGTCTGCGGCCGCCATCCTGCGCGTACCGACGCCACCGTCGCCGTCGCCCGCGACCTCGGGCTCGCGGCCCGCGCCGGCGTGGCCGAGGACGTCGCCGACGCCTCCCTCATCGTCTGCTGCACCTCCGCCCCCACCCCGCTTTTCGACGGCGCCCTCGTCCCCGACCATGCCGTCGTCGTCGCCATGGGCTCCCACGAGCCGGAGTTCCGCGAACTCGACTCGCAGCTCATGGGGCGCGCGCAGGTCGTCGTCGAGGACCGCGCCACCGCCCTGCGCGAGGCCGGCGACGTCATCCAGCCCGTCCGCGAGGGGGTCCTCGCCGAGGACGACCTCGTCGACCTCTGCGACCTCGTCACCGGCGGCGTCCAGGTGGACACCAGCCGCCCCCGCGTGTTCAAGTGCGTCGGCATGAGCTGGGAGGACCTGGCCGTCGCGGTGGGCGTCGTCGACCCCACCGTCGTTCCGGACTAGCCCCGGAATCGCCGACGGCGTGCCGCCCCGGTCCGGGAGGGACCGGGTGGCACGCCGTCGATGAGCTGTTAGTCCAGGTCGAGCTGGATGGCGTTGGTGGCACCCAGGGACTCGGCGATCTGCTTCTCCAGGGTCTCCGGGACCTCGGCGTCGATGCGCAGGACCAGGATGGCACCGTCACCCTTGGCGGCCTGGGTCAGAGCGGCGGCCTCGATGTTGATGCCGGCCTCGCCCAGCTGGGAACCGACCTTGCCCAGGGCACCCGGGGCGTCGGTGTACTCGAGGAAGAGGTTGCGACCCTCGGCGCGCATGTCCAGGCCGCGCTCGTCGATACGCACGATCTTCTCGACGCGCTCCAGGCCGGTGAGGGCACCGACGACGGAACGGGAGGAGCCGTCGGCGCCGATGGCCTTGACCTCGACGGAGGAACGGTGGGTGGTGGACTCGGTGGCGGTCTCCACCGTGTAGTCCAGGCCACGGGACTCCGCGATCTGCGGGGCGTTGACGAAGGTGACCGGCTCGTCGGTGGTGGCGGAGAACAGGCCACGGACGGCGGACAGGCCGAGCACGGAGAGGTCATCCTCGGTGGACAGCTCGCCGCGGGCCTCGACCTCGACGGCGACCGGGGCGGCGTCGAGAAGCTGGCCGGCGAGCAGACCCAGCTTGCGGGTCAGGTCCAGCCACAGGGAGACCTCCTCGCCGACGCGACCGCCGGAGACGTTGACGGCGTCCGGGACGAACTCGCCGGCCAGGGCCTTGAGGACGGAGGCGGCGACGTCGGTGCCGGCGCGGTCCTGGGCCTCTTCGGTGGAGGCGCCCAGGTGCGGGGTCACGACGACCTCCGGCAGGCCGAACAGCGGGGAGTCGGTGCACGGCTCGGTGGAGAAGACGTCGAAGCCGGCGCCCCAGATGTGGCCGGACTTGATGGCGTCGGCCAGCGCCTGCTCATCGACGAGGCCACCGCGGGCCGCGTTGATGATGATCTGGCCCTTCTTCGACTTGGCGAGCAGCTCGGCGTTGAACATGCCGGCCGTCTCCTTGGTCTTGGGCAGGTGGATGGTGATGATGTCGGCGCGGGAGACCAGCTCCTCCAGCTCGACGAGCTCCACACCCAGCTGGGCGGCGCGGGTCGGGTTCGCGTACGGGTCGTAGGCGATGATCTCGGTCTCGAAGGCGGAGAGACGCTGGGCGAACAGCTGGCCGATGTGGCCGAAGCCGACGATACCGATGGTCTTGCCGAAGATCTCGACGCCCTTGAAGGCGGAGCGCTTCCACTCGCCGTCACGCAGGGTGGCGTCAGCAGCCGGGATCTGGCGCACGGTGGACATCAGCAGGGCGATGGCGTGCTCACAGGCGGAGTGGATGTTGGAGGTCGGTGCGTTGACGACCATGACGCCGCGCTCGGTGGCGGCGTCGATGTCGACGTTGTCCAGGCCGACGCCGGCGCGGCCGACGATCTTCAGGTTCGGGGCGGACTCGAGGACCTCGCGGGTGACGGTGGTCGCGGAACGGACCAGCAGGGCGTCAGCCTCCGGGACGGCGGCAAGCAGCTCCGGGGTGTTCGGGCCGTCGACCCAACGCACCTCCACGGCGTCTCCGAGCGCATCTACGGTGGACGGTGCCAGTTTGTCGGCGATAAGGACGACGGGCTTGCTCACGTGTTATCTCCCAGCTGTGAAAAAGGTGGCCCTGGAAAGTCGGGGCGTGGAACGGATAACACTTTAGTCGGTACCGGACGTCGTTGTCGCATGACCTGCCCGTTTATGAGGCAGGCCACTCAACCGGCCACCCCCGTTCACGCAGAGAACGCGTTGGGCCCCTCGTCGCCGCCGCTGTAGTCGCGGTCGTCGACGTCGCGCAGCGCGGGCTTGCCCATCGCGTACTCGACCATGCCGAGGAAGCGGGAACGCCGGTCACGCAGGAAGTTCGGGAAGTCGGACTGGTACAGCAGGTCCGTGTTCAGCTCGTGCGTGCGCAGGACGGTGTCGAACTCGGAGTCCTCGAGCAGCGACTTGGTCTGCACGCGGGAGAGGTACCGGGTGGGGGCATACCCGTCGATGACGACCTCGGTGCGCTTGCCCATGGGGGTGCGGTTGAGCACGCTGTTGGCGACGACGTCCTCGATGCCGTTGTCGCGGCACCACTCCTGGGGGAACACGCGGTGGAAACCGGGCTGCAGCTCGGGGAAGGTCCAGCGGTCGAAGGGCTGGGAGGTGCGCCAGTCCCGGGCGCCGCGGGCCATGAGCAGGGCGTAGATGCCCTGGTACACGCCGGAGTTCTCGCGGACGGAGAAGAAGCGGGACTCGGAGAAGGAGGCGTCGCGGATGGTCTTGGGCACCTCCTCGGTGCGGCCCTCGATCCAGGCGGTGACCTGGTCGACGTCGCGCGCGGAGCGGTTGATCACGGCCGCGGAGCCGTAGAGCTCGCCGAAGATGCCGCACCAGAACCACTGGTTGAGCTTGTCCCACGCCTTCGTCGACGCCAGCGCGCGGGGGGTGTCCGCGAGGCGGGCGAAGATGACGGCCAGGGGGATGAGCTGCGCGGTGTAGGGCACCTGGTCGATGGTGAGCATGCAGCGCTGGGAGAGGAACTCGGCGGTCTCCAGGAAGGTGATGCGCAGTTCGCGGCGGGCGTGGAGGTAGTCGGCGAGGGTGAGGTTGAGGATGTCCTCGCGCTGCCCGGCGGCATGGCCGTTGCGGGAGGTGACCAGCAGGGAGACGGCGGTGAGGAAGTCGGTGCGGTCGATGCGGTCGAGCGCCGGGTAGCGGCCCAGGATGCGGCGGGTCTCCGCCCAGTCCTCGGCGAGGGAGAAGTCCGGGTCCTCGGTGGCGAACACGGCGGTGAGCAGTTCGAAGACGTCCATCTGCAGGCCCGCGGAGTTGGCCTGGGCGAAGATGGAGCCCACGCCGGTCTGGGCGGTCTCGCGCGCCAGGCGGATCATGGGGATGTCGTAGGCGGCGAGGGGCTTGACGATGCGGTCGTAGAATCGTTTGACCACCTCGCGCATCTCCGGGCGGGCGACGGCCATGTCGAAGAGCAGGTCGGTGCCGGAGTCCCACAGCAGGTCCGCGACGGGCAGGCAGCCGTGGGCGATGGCGGCGTCGCGGTCGGGGATGCCGCCGGCGATCTCGGGGCCGAAGTGTGACTTGATGATGCCGGCGTCGTCGACGGAGAACACGGCCTCGTCGGTCATGACCTGGGAGTCGACGGCGCGGGCGACGTCGACGTAGAAGGTGCGGCGGATGCGCTTGGAGCGGAAGTCGACGGTGTCCACCGCGCCGTCGCCCTGGAGGCAGTGGTAGAGGGTGGTGAGGCGCTGCTGGCCGTCGAGAAGCAGCAGCCCGGGATCGGAGACGGGGGTGGGGGCGCCGGTGATGGGGCGCGGACGGAACCGCATGGGGGCGTTGCGGGTGTCGAGCGACAGCAGCGAACCCACCGGGTAGCCGCGCAGCACGGTGACGAGCAACGACCGGATCCGGTCGACGTCCCAGGCGTAGGAGCGCTGGAAATCGGGGAGCTGCAGGTCGCCGCGGTCGATGCGGGCGAACAGGTCAGGCAGGTCATAGCTCGGCGTGGTGAAACCCATGGCGATGAGTCTATCCCCGTGCCCGGACGCGCGCTGGTGGGGTCCGTGAATGTTATCCCACATCCGGACCATACCGACCTGTACAGTGTGGTCGTTCCCGTAAAGACCCTTCTGTCTATTTAGTTCGTACCGGAGGTTCCACATGGCGTTGACCCGCCGCACCTTCCTCGGTGCCGCCGCCCTGGGCACGCTCGGCCTGCTCGGCGGCCGCGCCGTCTCCGCCGTCCCCTCCCCCGCCCCGGCCGGCGATGTGCTCACCATCGGTTACGTCCCCATCGCCTGCTCCGCGCCGCTCGCCGTCGCCGACGCCCTGGGCGCGTTCCGACGCCGCGGCCTCACCGTCTCCCTCCGCCGTTTCGCCGGCTGGGCCGACCTGTGGTCCGCATACCTCACCGGGCAGCTGCACGTCACGCACATGCTCTCCCCCATGGCGGTCACCCCCACCGCGCGCCCGACCACCCTGGCCTACACGCTCAACACCAACGGCCAGGCCATCACCCTCGCCTCCGACCTGCACGGCTCCGTCTCCGGGCTGGCGGATCTGCGCGGACGCGTCATCGGCATCCCCTTCGAGTACTCCATCCACTCCCTGCTGCTGCGCAGCGCGCTCGCCGACGCCGGCGTCGACCCCACCGCCGACCTCGAGCTGCGCCTGCTGCGCCCCGCCGACATGGTCGCCCAGCTCGAGGTCGGCGGCATCGACGGCTTCATCGGCCCCGAGCCCTTCAACCAGCGCGCGCTGACCACCGGCACCGGCCGCGTCCTCCACATGACCAAGGAGTTCTGGGACCGCCACCCCTGCTGCGCCGTCGCCATGGGTGACGACTGGCTCGCCGCCCACCCCGAGCAGGCCCGCGCCGTCACCGAGGCCCTCGCCGAGGCCTCCGCCTGGCTCAACTCCCCCGGCCACCACGCCGAGGCCTCGCAGCTGCTCTCCCACGAGAAGTACCTCAACCAGCCCGCTCCCCTGCTCGAGCCCGTCTTCGAGGGCCGCTACCTCACCTGGGACGGCGCGGAGGTCGTGGACAAGGAGCGACTGCACTTCGGCGACGCCACCGACCCGGCCGCCCTCGAGTGGATGCGCACCCAGCTGCGCCGTTGGGAGCTCGTGTGAGTGCCCGGTTGCGTGCGGCCGCGCTCGGCCTCGTTCTCTTCGTCGCGTTCATCCTGCTGTGGAACCTCGTGCCCGCCGGGTCCCTCGCCCCCACCCCGGGCGGCGTCTGGCGGCGCGGCGTGGAGATCCTCTCCGACCCCTTCTACCGGGACGGACCCGGCAGCGTCGGCATCTTCTGGCACCTCGTGACCTCGCTGCGGCGCGTGCTCGTGGGCTTCCTGCTGGCGGCCGCGATCGCCATCCCCCTCGGTTTCCTCCTGGGCCGCCTGCAGATCCTGCGCTGGGCCCTCGACCCACTCGTGCAGATCCTCCGCCCCGTCTCCCCGCTCGCGTGGCTGCCCATCGGTCTCGCCCTGCTTCACGACGCCGAGCGCACCGCCGTCTTCGTCATCGTCCTGTCCGCCCTGTGGCCCATCCTGCTCAACACCATCGACGCGGTGCGCCACATCCACCCCACCTACCTCAAGCTGACCTCCACCCTGGGCACGCCCCTGTGGCTGGCCGTCACCCAGGTGTGGCTGCCCGCGACCCTGCCCGGCATCATCACCGGCCTGCGGCTGTCCCTGTCGACGTCGTGGCTGGTCATCATCGCCGCCGAGATGCTCGTCGGCGGCCAGGGCATCGGGTTCTTCGTGTGGAACATGTGGAACCGCCTCGACATCGACGCCATCGTCGTCGCCATCGTCATCATCGGCCTCACCGGCCTCATCCTCGACCACCTCGTCGCCGCCCTGCAGAAGACCGTCCGTTATGACTAACGCCATCACCCTCACCGACATCACCCGCTCTTACGGATCCACGCGGATCATCGCGCCGACGTCCATCGACGTCGGGTCCGGCCAGTTCGTCTCCCTCCTCGGCCCCTCCGGCTGCGGCAAGTCGACAATCCTGTCGATGGTCGCCGGACTCGACCACGCCTCCACCGGGGACGTCACCGTCGACGGCCGCCCCGCCGTCGTCTTCCAGGACCACGCCCTGCTCCCCTGGCTCACCGCGCGCGGCAACATCGAGTTCGGACTGCGCTCCACGCGCCCGGACCTCAGCGCGCAGGAGCGCCGGGAGATCGCCGACCGGCATCTCGCGGCCGTCGGCCTCGCGCACGCCGCCGAGCGCCGCCCCGCCCGCCTGTCCGGCGGCATGCAGCAGCGCGTCGGCATCGCCCGCGCCTTCGCCGTCGAGCCCGAGATCCTGCTTCTCGACGAACCCTTCGGCGCCCTCGACGCCCTCACCCGCCGCGACCTCCAGCTCGAACTGCTCTCCCTGTGGGAGGCCGACCGGCGCACCGTCGTCATGGTCACCCACGACGTCGACGAGGCCATCCTGCTCTCCGACCGCATCCTCGTCATGTCCCCCTCCCCCGACGCCACGGTCATCGCCGACATCAGCGTCGACCTGCCCCGCCCCCGCGCCGGCGTCGACCCGGACCCCGAGCTGCGCCGCCACCTGCTCGACCTGCTCCACCCCTGAGCCCCGTCTGTGCAGAAACTCCCCTGCACAGCGTTCAATTCCGTGCATTCCCCCTGTTCGCGGCGTGTGTACATGTCCGATTTTGCAGAGCAGCCGCAGGGCAGCTGAAACGCCGAACCCCCGCCGCCCACCCGGAGGGGTGAGTGGCGGGGGCGTCGATAAGCGAAGAGACTAGGCGGTCTCGTTCAGCTCGACCTTGACCCAGGACATGAGGTCGCGCAGCTTGGAGCCGGTCTCCTCGATCTGGTGCTCGGCGTAGGAGGCGCGCAGGCCCTCGAGCTCCTTGTTGCCGTTCTCGACGTTGTCGATGAGGCGCTTGGTGAAGGTGCCGTCCTGGATGTCGGTGAGGATGTCCTTCATGCGGGCCTTGGTGTCGGCGTCGATGACGCGCGGGCCGGACAGGTAGCCACCGAACTCGGCGGTGTCGGAGACCGAGTAGTTCATGTTGGCGATGCCGCCCTCGAACATGAGGTCAACGATGAGCTTCAGCTCGTGCAGGCACTCGAAGTAGGCCATCTCCGGCTCGTAGCCGGCCTCGACCAGCACCTCGAAACCGACCTTGACGAGCTCCTCGGTGCCGCCGCACAGCACGGCCTGCTCGCCGAACAGGTCGGTGACGGTCTCCGCCTCGAAGGTGGTCGGGATGACGCCGGCGCGGGCGCCGCCGATGGCCGCGGCGTAGGACAGGCAGAGGTCCTTGCCCTCGCCCTTCGGGTCCTGGTCCACGGCGATGAGGCAGGGCACGCCCTTGCCGTCGACGAACTGGCGGCGGACCAGGTGGCCCGGGCCCTTCGGGGCGACCATGCCCACGGTGACGTTCTCGGCCGGCTTGATCAGGTCGAAGTGGACGTTCAGGCCGTGGCCGAAGAGCAGCGCGTCGCCGTCCTTCAGGTTCGGCTCGATGTCCTCCGAGTAGACCTTCGCCTGGGTGGTGTCCGGCACCAGCACCATGATGACGTCCGCCCACGCGGCAGCATCGGCGTTGGACTTGACCTCGAAGCCGGCCTCCTTGGCCTTCTCCGCCGACTTCGAGCCCTCGCGCAGGCCGATGACGACCTCGACGCCCGAATCGCGCAGGTTCTGGGAGTGGGCGTGGCCCTGGGAGCCGTAGCCCAGCACGGCGACCTTGCGGCCCTGGATGATCGACAGGTCGGCGTTGTCGTCGTACAGCAGTTCAATAGCCATGGAAGTGAGATTGCCTTTCGTGGAAATCTGGTGTTTTTCGCGTTCGGCGTCGACCGCCCGCGATCGCTCGGGGACAGTCTAGCCAGGGGATTGTTTCGGGGGTTACAGCGCCCGGGACGCCAGCATCGGCTTCGGGCCGCGGGCCACCGCGACGGTGCCGGACTGCACCAGCTCGCGGATGCCGAACGGCTCGAGGACCTCGAGCAGCGCGCGCAGCTTCGAGCGCTCGCCCGTGGCCTCGATGACCACGGACTCCTGCGCCACGTCGACGACGCGGGCGCGGAAGAGCTTCGCCGCGTCGACCACCTGGGGACGGTTGTTGTTGTCCGCCGTGACCTTGACCAGCAGCAGCGCGCGCGACACGAGCTGGTCATCCGGCTGGCGGACGACCTTGAGCACCGGCACCAGCTTGTTCAGCTGCTTGGTGATCTGCTCGATGGGCAGATCCTCCGTCTCAACCACGAGGGTGATGCGGTTGACGCCGTCGACCTCGGTGGTGCCCGAGGTGATGGATTGGATGCTGAACCCGCGGCGGGTGAACATGCCGGCGATGCGGACCAGGATGCCCGGCTCGTCGAGGGTCAGCACGGACAGGGTGTGCAGTTCGGCCATGATGAGCTTCACTTTCCTCTTCGTCTGGTTACCGGGTTACCGGGTCTGGGTGGTCGGGTGGTTGGCGTCGGGCGCCTTGGCGGCGTCCTCGGCGTTGTCGACGATCGTCTCGTGGATGTCCGCCGGGGACTCCCCCGCCGACATCTCTTCGTCGAAAAGCGGGCGCAGGCCGCGGGCCGACTCGATCTCGTCGTTGGACTTGCCGGCGGCGACCATCGGCCACACCTGCGCGTCCTCGCCGACGATGAAGTCGATGACGACGGGGCGGTCGTTGATCTCGCGGGCCTTCTGGATCGTCGGCAGCACGTCCTCCTCCCGGGTGACACGGAAGGCGACGCAGCCCAGTGCCTCGGAGAGGGTGACGAAGTCCGGCACGTACTCGTCCTGCTCACGCAGCTTGGTGTTGGAGTAACGGCCGCCGTAGAACAGGGTCTGCCACTGGCGGACCATGCCCAGGTTGCCGTTGTTGATGAGGGCGACCTTGATCGGGAAGCCCTCGACGGCGGCGGTGGTGAGCTCCTGGTTGGTCATCTGGAAGCAGCCGTCACCGTCGATGGCCCACACCTCGGCGTCCGGCAGGCCGGCCTTGGCGCCCATGGCGGCGGGGACGGAGTAGCCCATCGTGCCCAGGCCACCGGAGTTGAGCCAGGTGCGCGGCTTCTCGAAGTCGACGAACTGGGCGGCCCACATCTGGTGCTGGCCGACGCCCGCGACGTAGATGGCGTCCGGACCGGCGGCCTGCGACAGGGTCTCGATGACGAACTGCGGGCTCATCATGCCGTCGGAATGCTTGTCGTAGCCGCGCGGGAAGCGCTCCTTGAGGTCCGTGAGGTAGTCGACCCACTCGGAGATCTCCGGCGGGGTGAGGTTCTTGGAGGACCTGTAGGTGCGCAGCAGGGCCGAGAGGACCTCGCGGGCGTCACCGACGATCGGGACGGCGGCCTCCCGGATCTTGCCGATCTCCGCCGGGTCGATGTCGGCGTGGATGACCTTGGCGTCCGGGGCGAACTCGTCGAGGTTGCCGGTGACGCGGTCGTCGAAACGCGCGCCGATGGCGATGAGCAGGTCGGAGCGCTGCATGGCGCCGACGGCCGGGACGGCACCGTGCATGCCGGGCATGCCCATGTGCAGGCGGTGGGACTCCGGGAACGCGCCCAGCGCCATGAGGGTGGTGACGACCGGGATGCCGGTGTACTCGGCGAACTCAAGCAGCTCCTGGTTGGCGTCGGCCTTGATCACGCCGCCGCCGATGTAGAGGCAGGGGCGCTCGGCCTCGGCGATCATCTGGACGGCCTGGGTGATCTGGCGGGAGTGCGGCGTGGTGACCGGCTTGTAGCCCGGCAGGTCCATCTTCGGCGGCCAGACGAAGTCGAACTCCGCGTTCTGGATGTCCTTGGGGATGTCCACGAGGACCGGACCGGGGCGACCGGTCAGGGCGAGGTGGAACGCCTCCATGAGGGTGCGGGCGATGTCGTTGGGGTCGGTGACCATGAAGTTGTGCTTCGTGATCGGCATGGTGACACCGCGGATGTCGGCCTCCTGGAAGGCGTCGGTGCCCAGCAGGGTGCGGCCGACCTGGCCGGTGATGGCGACCATCGGGACGGAGTCCAGGTTGGCGTCGGCCAGCGGGGTGACCAGGTTGGTGGCACCCGGGCCGGAGGTGGCGATGCAGACGCCGACCTTGCCGGTCACCTGGGCGTAGCCGGTGGCCGCGTGGCCGGAACCCTGCTCGTGGCGCACCAGCACGTGGCGCAGCTTGGTGGAGGAGAACAGGGGGTCATACAGCGGGAGGATGGCGCCGCCGGGCAGACCGAAGACGATGTCGGTGCCGAGCTCCTCGAGGGACCGGACGATCGCCTGGGCGCCGGTCATCCGCTCGGGGGCGTTCTCGGCCCCCGCGGACTTCTTGGCGACCGTGGCCGGGGTGGGCGTGTGCGAAGCTGCCACGTTATCAAGCTCCTAATTTCACAAGGACAATGCAGTTGGAACGCTACCTGGTGACACTTCCTGTGGTGCGGGAGGGTCGGCCGGGCGGCTGGCGTCGGCACAAGTTGGCTGTGACCTGTGACCATCTAATGACAAAGCCCCCGCACAGCACTGATGGTGGGTGCTGTCGAGGGCGCTTGTCGAGACGACTGGGTAGGGTCGTTACGGCAGGCGCCGCGCAGCTGCTACCACAAGTCGAATGATGTTCATGCCGCTCATCATACACACGGGGGTGGGGGTTAGTCGTATCGTGGGCGGCATGCTCGACTTCGCCTCCTATCTCCTCTCCCGTGCCTGGGCGTGGATGGCCGATCAGGGCCTGACCCTGGCCATCCTCCTCGTCATCGCGCTGCTCGTGCCCCGCGTGGGCCGTTTCGCGCAGCGCTGGCTGGCCCGGGGTGTCGAGGAAACCACCGACGCGGATGAGTCGAAGACCCGCCTGGCGCTCACCGGCGTCGGCGTCTACGTCTTCCAGCTCATCGCGTTCTTCCTGCTCCTGGTGTTCTTCCTGCAGACGCTCGGCTTCTCGCTGGCGGGCGCGGCCATCCCGGCGACCGTGGTGTCGGCGGCGATCGGTTTCGGCGCGCAGTCGATCATCGCGGACTTCCTCGCCGGGTTCTTCATCCTCACGGAGAAGCAGTTCGGCGTGGGCGACTGGGTGCGTTTCGAGGGCAACGGCATCCAGGTGGAGGGCACGGTCATCCAGATCACGATGCGCTCCACCCGCATCCGCACTCTGGCGCAGGAGACGGTGATCATCCCCAACTCCACCGCCCGGGTGAGCATCAACGCCTCCAACTACTGGTCGCGCGCCGTGGTGGTCCTGCTCTGGGGGTGGCCGCCGTAATCGATGCGCCGTGGTGGTCATCCCGGTGCCGCTGCTGGGGTCCTCCGACACGCAGGAGGCGATCGACCGATCCGAGGCGGCGACCCGCCGCGCGCTGCGGCGTCCGGACGTCGCGAAGGAGCTCATCGGCGAGCTCGACGTCCACCCGGCGGTGAGCATCAATCCGCCCGCCACGGTCGGTATGCCGTGGACGATGGACATGCGTTTCATGATCCAGGTCGAGGCCGGCATGCAGTGGCTCGTCGAACGCGCCATCCGCACGGAAATCCTCGACGAGTTCTGGAACGAGTACGGCTCCGCCACCACCATCACCGGCGAGGTCAAGGACCGCGTCGACACCGTCACCACCGCGGCGCTGTCCAGAACCCCGCTTATCGACGTCCCCGTCTCCGGCTCCCCGGACTCCGCCGGCGATCAGGAGATCGATGTCCCCGCCGGCTTCGCCGACGAGGAGGGGCGGGATCCGGCGGTCGTCGACCGCGGCCCCCAGGGCGACGAACCCACCGACACCACCGAGGACCAGACCCCGGCGGGCGGGGTGTTCCGCAGCGACTCCCCCACTTCCCGCTGGCGCCGTTTCGTCTCCTTCGGCGGCCGGGTGCGTACCTCGACGACGTACCTCTTCGCCGCGCTCTTCGTGCTGCTCGTGCTCAAGACCCTCACGGTCGACGCCGGGGAGGACGGCCCCTCCGGGGTTCTCGCCCCGCGCACCCCCACGGTCGAGACCACCACCCCCACCGCGCCCTCCGTCGTCCCCGAGCCTGTCCCCGAGGCCACCCCGGACCAGACATGGCGGGAGCAGACCCCGGCGCCCACCCCGACCCAGACACCACAGCAGCAACCGCAGCCCCGCCAGACACCGCAACCGGCGGAGCCGACGGCGACCTCCCCGGCGCCGGAACCGGGCGTCGATACGCAGCTTCCGCAGACCCCGGAGGCCCCGGTCACCCCGGACGCGGGAGAACAGTGACGCCTCTACTAGCATGGTCGCCATGAGTTCAGACGCTGCTCACGCAGAATCCGTGGAGTTCGCCCCGGAGCGGGCCAACCTCTTCGCGGCCGGCCTCATCATCGCTGTCGCGCTGCTGGTCATCCCCTCCGCACCGCAGTACCTCGCCTGGCTGCTGCTCATCCCGGCGGCCTTCATCTTCTGGGTACTCCGGGCGCGCACCGTGGTCGGTGAGAGCGGCGTCGACCTCCGCTACGCCTTCCGCGGCGACCGCTCGGTCGGCTGGGAGGACGTGGCGGGCGTCGGATTCAAGGGCTCCCGTGCCCTGCTCACCACGAAGGACGGCGCCGAGTACATGATGCCGGGCGTCACCTTCAACTCCCTGCCGAAGCTGGCGGAGGCCTCCCGGGGACGCATCCCGGACGCGCTGACCGCGGCGCAGGAGGCGCAGGACGAGAAGGTCGTCATCATCCACCGCGACGGGCAGCAGATCATGGTCTCCAAGGAGGAGTACGCTGCTCGGGAGGCCTCCAAGCAGCCGCGACCTGACCGCACCACCATCAACGAACACACCACCGAGAACCCGAAGGAGCAGTAAGTGTTCCCGCTTCGATCCAAAGTCACCACCGTCGGACGTAACGCCGCCGGTGCCCGCGCCCTGTGGCGTGCCACCGGCACCAAGGAGAACGAGTTCGGCAAGCCGATCGTGGCGATCGTCAACTCCTACACCCAGTTCGTCCCGGGCCACGTGCACCTGAAGAACGTCGGCGACATCGTCGCGGACGCGGTCCGTGCCGCCGGTGGCGTGCCCAAGGAGTTCCACACCATCGCCGTCGACGACGGCATCGCCATGGGACACGGCGGCATGCTCTACTCCCTGCCCTCGCGCGAGATCATCGCCGACTCCGTCGAGTACATGGTCAACGCCCACACGGCCGACGCCATGGTGTGCATCTCCAACTGCGACAAGATCACCCCGGGCATGCTCAACGCCGCCCTGCGCCTCAACATCCCGGCCGTGTTCGTCTCCGGTGGTCCGATGGAGGCCGGTAAGGCCGTCGTCGTCGACGGCGTCGCGCAGACCCCGACCGACCTCATCACCGCCATCGCCGCCTCCGCCAACGAGGCCGTCTCCGACGAGGGACTGGCACAGATCGAGGAGTCAGCCTGCCCGACCTGCGGTTCCTGCTCCGGCATGTTCACCGCCAACTCGATGAACTGCCTCACCGAGGCCCTCGGCCTGTCCCTGCCGGGCAACGGCACGACCCTGGCCACCCACTCCGCCCGCCGTCGCCTCTTCGAGCAGGCCGGCGAGACCATCGTCGAGATGTGCCGCCGCTACTACGGCGAGGAGGACGAGTCCGTCCTGCCGCGCAGCGTCGCCACCAAGGACGCGTTCCGCAACGCCATGGCCCTCGACATGGCCATGGGCGGTTCCACCAACACGATCCTGCACACCCTGGCCGCCGCGCAGGAGGGTGAGGTCGACTTCACCCTCGCCGACATCGAGGAGATCTCGCACCAGGTGCCGTGCATCTCCAAGGTCGCCCCCAACGGCGTCTACCACATCGAGGATGTCCACCGCGCCGGCGGAATCCCCGCCATCCTCGGTGAGCTGCGCCGCGCCGACCTGCTCAACGAGGACGTCCACTCCGTCGTCTACGACAGCCTCGACGGTTGGCTCAACGACTGGGACATCCGCGGCGGCAGGGCCATCGACGCCGCCACCGAGCTCTTCCACGCCGCCCCGGGTGGCGTGCGCACCACCGAGCCCTTCTCCACGGACAACCGCTGGGACTCCCTGGACACCGACCAGGTCAACGGCTGCATCCACGACGTCGAGCACGCCCACTCCGCCGACGGCGGCCTGGTGGTCCTGCGCGGCAACCTGGCACCGGACGGCTCCGTGCTCAAGACCGCCGGCGTCGAGGAGGAGCTGTGGACCTTCACCGGCCCGGCCCGCGTCGTCGACAGCCAGGAGGAGGCCGTCTCCATCATCCTCAAGCGCGAGGTCCAGCCGGGCGAGGTCGTGGTCATCCGCTACGAGGGCCCGTCCGGCGGCCCGGGCATGCAGGAGATGCTGCACCCGACGTCCTTCCTCAAGGGTGCGGGCCTGGGCAAGAAGTGCGCCCTGATCACCGACGGTCGTTTCTCCGGCGGCACCTCCGGCCTGTCCATCGGCCACATCTCCCCCGAGGCCGCCCACGGTGGTCTCATCGGACTGATCGAGAACGGTGACCCGATCACCATCGACGTCCACACCCGCCGCCTGTCCCTCGACCTGCCGGACGAGGAGATCGCGCGTCGTCGAGAAGCAATGGAGGCCTCGGAGAAGCCGTGGACCCCGCAGCGCGAGCGCCAGGTCTCCAAGGCCCTGCGCGCCTACGCGTCGATGGCCACCTCCGCCGATAAGGGAGCCGTCCGCCGGGTCGACTAACATCGTCCGGGTGACTGACCTCTCGAAGCCCGCGACCCCGTCCCTCACCGCCGTCCTGCAGATGGTGGTGGCCCTGGGACTGGTCGCGGGCTTCGGCGTCATCGGACGCCAGATGATGATCACCGACTTCCCCGTCGACATGATCATCTACCTCGAGGGCGTGCGCGCCTTCCTCGACGGCGGCGAGATGTACTCCGTGCCCATGTACGCCGGGGACCTTGCCCTGCCGTTCATCTACCCGCCGTTCGGCGCGCTGGTCATGGTGCCCTTCGTCGGCTTCGAACCGGATCTCGCCGGCGACCTCATGATCATCCTCTCGGCCGGGCTCGTGCTCGTGTGCCTGTGGTTCGTGCTGCAGGCGGCGACGCGGCTGCGCGGCTGGATGCTGGCGGCACTCACCGCGGCGGTGTGGCCGGTGATGCTGCTCATTGAGCCGGTGTGGCTCAACTCCGGCTTCGCGCAGCTCAACATCGTGCTCATGGCGCTGGTGGTGCTCGACCTCGTGCCGCGGAAACGCCGTTTGCCGCAGGGCTGGCTCATCGGGCTGGCGGCGGCTATCAAGCTCACCCCCCTGGCGATGCTGCTGTTCTTCCTGCTGCGCCGCGACATCCGCTCCATCCTCGTCGCCGGTGTCTCCGCGCTGCTGGCCACGGGCGTGGCCGCGCTGTTCCGCTGGGACGCGACGAAGGAGTTCTACACCTCCGTGCTGCTCGACATGGGCTCGAGTTCCGAGTTCGGAGTCAACACCGTCTACCAGTCCAACAGCTCCCTCAAGGGCATGATCATGCGCTGGTTCACCTCCGCGGATGCGCTCGACGCGCACTCCACCCTGGTCAACGGCCTGTGGCTGGGGCTCTCGCTGCTCACCATCGTGCTCGGCGGGTGGCTCATGGTGGCGCTCATGCGCCGCGACATGCTTATCGACGCCGCCCTCGTCAACGCCGTCATCATGCTCCTCATCTCCCCCGTCTCCTGGTCCCACCACTGGATCTGGCTCACCCTGCTCCTGCCCGTCGTGGCATGGCGCTGCCTCACCGTCCTCCGCGGCCCCGTGGTGCTCGGCGCGCTGGTCTTCACGTGGACCGCGCTGGTGATCACCCAGCCGCCGAAGTGGTGGTACGGCGACTCCATCGACATCCACGCGCTCGGCTTCTGGCAGAAGCTCCTGGTGAGTGACTTCGTGTGGCTGGGGATCGCGGTGCTGGTGGCGTGGGCGTGGGCGCTGCGCGCGGTGCCGCGCCGCTGACGCGGATTCGCACTATCGTCAGACAGCCCGCGCGACCCGGACGCTGTTAGGACCGGAGAGCCGGTCCTAAGAGGGCGCGGGTGTACGACGAGATCGCGCTTCGCTCTGTCAGCGCCCCGCTGGGCGCGGGTTCGCACTATCGTCAGACAGTCCGGGCGCTCCGGGCCCTGCTACGACCTGAGACCCGGTCCTAAGAGCGCGCGGGTGTACGACGATATCGCGTCCCGGCGTGCCCGGAGACGCCGACGGCCCCGCACAGGGCGGGGCCGTCGGTGATGTGGAGTACTACGCGAGCGGGTTGACGCCTGCGCCGAACCACCACAGGGCGACTGCACCGGCGATGGCCAGCAGGATGAAGATCCAGGAGCTGACCAGCGGGCGGCGTGCCCAGCTGCGGCCGAAGTCCAGGGAGACCAGGCCCGGACCGGTGAACTGCAGCGCCAGGGAGATGCCCAGCATGACGATGGACAGCCACACCGACTCCGGCCAGGCGAAGATGTTCGCGCCGGCACCGGAGGTGGTCAGTTCGTGGAGGGCGGTGAAGGAAGTGACGATGGTCGCCACCATCGCGAACAGCGGAGTGATGAGGCCGAGGACCAGGAACACGCCGGCCGCCAGCTGCAGCGACGGGATGATGATGGCCAGGCCGCCCGGGGCCAGGTAGTTGGCGTAGTCGGCCTCCAGGCCGGAGATGCCCGGGTTGCCGCCGAGGCGGAAGAAGGTGCCCACGGCCTCGAGGATGAGCCAGCCGCCGAGCAGCAGGCGGATGATGAGCAGACCGAAGTCCATGGTGCCGCGGCGGTGGTCGCGCACGGTCGGCTCGTCCACTGCGGTGGCGGTGGGGTGGTCGTAATCGGCGGGCACGGCGGCGGGGGCCACCGGGGCCGGTGCCGGGGCGGCGGCCGCGGCCGGCTGGGAGGCCGGGCGGTCGTAGGCCATGGTCTGGTGGGTCTCGTAGGTCTCGTGGGAGCCGGTCGGGGCGAAGTCCTGGTCGGCGTAGGTCGGCTGCGGGGTGGCCTGCGGCTTGATCTCCTGCGGGGCGGCGCGGCCGGTGCGGTCGAAGAGGCCGCCGGAGGTCTGGGGGAACTGGGTAGTGGCGTCGTTGCCGCCGGGCACGGAGCCGGCGTCAGCCTTGCTCAGCGGCGTGGAACCGGCCCCCGAGGAGCGGGGCGCCGGGTCGGCGGCGTGGGTGTCCTTGTTGTAGGTGGGCACGTCGAGCCCGTCGGCGTCGTACGAGCCCGCACGGTCGGGGGTCTGGTTCTTGTCGGTCATGCTGCCAGATTAAGGCAGATATCAGGCGCCGGGCGGCCTTGAGGCCGCGAGCCGCGTGGCGAAATGCCAACAATCCGATCACGGACACCGCATGAGTTCGCGGGACAGCGCCTCCTGCTCGGCCTCGGTGACCCACAGACCGTAGGTCGCCTTCACCCCGATGATGCGGGAGACGTAGTCGCACCGGAAGCTCGTGTCGGGCGGGAGCCAGGTGGCGGCGTCGCCTGCCCCCTTCTGCTGGTTGAGGTCACCGCGGACGGCGAGGAGGTTGGCGGGGTCGTTGGCGAAGTCCCGGCGGGTGTCCTCGTCCCAGGCCTGGGCACCCTTCTGCCAGGCGTCGGCAAGCGCAACGACGTGGTCGATCTGGATCTCGGCGCTGCGCGGGCCGCGGACGAACTCGAGGGTCTCGCCCGAGTAGGGGTCGAGGAGGGTGCCGGACTCGACGAGGCACCCGTGGGTGCCGGGGCGGATGACGGTGTCGTGGAGGTCGCGGCGCAGGACGTCGTTGCGGGTGTCGCAGCCGTTGCGTCCGCCGGGGACGCGCACGTCGTCGCTCCAGGCCTGGCCGAAGAGTGCCCGGTCGTAGCCGGTCATGGGGGCGCGGCCCTTGACCTCGAGGGTGGCCAGGAGTTCGCGGGCCGGGGAGGTCGGCTCCGGGGCGACCTCGACGGTCTCGGTGACCACCTCGGTCACCATCTCGGTGACCGTCGGGGTGAGCACCGGGGGACGGTTGAGGGCGGAGGGGGCGTCGAGAAGCAGGGCGGAGCCGATGACCGCGACGATGCCCGCACCGAGCACGGCAGCGAGACGTTTCATGATGGATCTCAAGGTAGCAAGGCCCCCGGGCGTTGACGGCGCCGGGTTCGAACGCTAGGGTTGTTGACATGACAGCGAATGAGGACTGGGCAGGCGACCCGAAGAACGCATCCACCGACGGAGAGTTCGTGCGCGACGGAACGTACATCAATGACCGCATCACCGCTGACGTGAGCGAGACGACCCCGCAGGACGACGGCACCGTCCACTGGCCGGTCGAGGCCGACCGTTACCGGCTCATGGCCGCCCGCGCGTGCCCGTGGGCGCACCGCTCGGTGATCACGCGTCGCCTGCTGGGACTCGAGGACGTCATCTCCCTCGGCCTCGCCGGCCCCACCCACGACGTCCGCTCCTGGGTCTTCGACCTCGACCCGGACGGCGTCGACCCGGTCACCGGCCTGCGCCGGCTGCAGGAGGCGTACTTCAATCGCTTCCCGGATTACCCGCGCGGCATCACCGTCCCGGCCGTCGTGGAGGTGGAGTCGAAGAAGGTGGTCACCAACGACTACCCGTCCATCGTCCGCGACTTCCAGACCGAGTGGACGCAGTTCCACCGCGCGGGCGCCCCGGACCTCTACCCGGTCGAACACCGGGAGGAGATCGACGAGATCGCCAGGCGCATCTACACCGAGGTGAACAACGGCGTCTACCGCTGCGGTTTCGCCAGCACCCAGGACGCCTACGACGACGCCTACGTCCGCTTCTGGAAGACCATGGTCTGGCTCGAGGAGCGCCTGACCAACCGCCGCTACCTCGTCGGCGAGCACATCACCTTCGCGGACATCTTCCTGTTCGTCACCCTCGTGCGTCACGACGCCGTGTACTACTCCCACTTCAAGACCTCCCGCAACAAGATCTCGGAGATGCCCGCCCTGTGGGGCTACCTGCGCGAGCTCTTTCAGATCCCCGGGTTCGGCGACACCACCGACTTCCGGGAGATCAAGGAGCACTATTTCATCGTGCACAAGGAGGTCAACCCCACCCAGATCGTGCCGCAGGGCCCGGACCTGGCCGGCCTGGCCAGCCCGCACGGCCGCGAGGCCCTCGGCGGCCAGCCCTTCGCCGACGGCGTCACCCTGCCGGGCCCCGTCCCGGAGGGTGAGCACGTGAAGAACCCCGAGCCGTTCCAGGTCGAGCTGTCCGGCTAGACCGCCGGGAGCTGCTGCGCCGCCGCGAGCACCGAATCCGTCAGCTTCTCCAGCAGCTCCGACTCCAGGCGCCAGCGCTGCCAGTGCAGGGGGACGTCAATGATGCGGTCGTCGAGTGTGACCAGGTCCCCGCGCCGCAGGTGGATGTCCGCCTGCAGCTCCGACATGAGCCCCCACCCCAGCCCGCGCAGCGTCGCGCGCGCCAACGCCTCCGATGACGGGATCTCCGACATCCGGGGGCGTTGCTGCTTCTCCCCCAGCCTCTCCTCCAGGTCGGCGGCCTGCAGGGCGTCGCCGGGCCCGAAGCGGAGGGTGGGCATGCGGGACCAGTCCGGCCCCGGGTACTGCGCCGCCAGATCCGGGGTGGCCACGGCCCGGTAGCGCACGACGCCGAGCGGGAGGGATTCGCAGCCGGAGACGGGCCGCGATTCGCGCGTCACCGCCCCGAGCACGTCGCCCCGCCGGAGGAGGGCGAGGGTGCGGGCCTCGTCTTCGATGCGGATGCGGAGGGTGGCGCCGTCGAAACCCGCGACGTCCGACATCACCGGCGTGAACCACGTCGCCAGGGAGTCGGCGTTGACGGCGATGCTCAGCGGCACGCGCCCCAGGCGGCCCTCGAGGCGGGCGTCGGTCTCCGCCTGGAGCAGGCGCATGCGGCGGGCGGCCTGGACGAGGATCTCCCCCGCCTCGGTCGCGGTGGCCGGGGTGGAGCGCCGCACGAGCACCCGGCCGGTGTCCCTCTCCAGTGCCTTGATCCGCTGACTGACGGCCGAGGGCGTGATGCCGAGGCTGTGCGCGGCGTGCTCGAAACTACCTTCGTCGACGATGGCGAGGAGCGATTCCAGGTGCAACGGGTTCATGAAGCTGATCTTAATCAGATGTAGTTCCATTAACTGGACTTCATTTCGATTGAGGCGCACAATGAGGTCATGTCAATCATTGTTGCGGGTATCTTCCTGGGACTTTCCCTCATCATCGCCGTCGGACCGCAGAACATCTTTCTGCTGAAGTCCGGAATCAAGCGTCAGCATGTCACCGCCGTCGTGCTCACCTGCATCATCTCCGACATCTTCCTCATCACCGCCGGCGTGGCGGGCGTCGGCGTTCTCGTCGACTCCGCGCCCCTCCTCCTGGAGATCCTCCGCTGGGGTGGTGCGGCCTACCTCCTGTGGTTCGCGTGGACGAACTTCCGCGACGCCGCCACACCGGGGGCCATCACGGTCGTCGAGACGGAGCCGATCGGGCCCCACGACGAAACCTCCGGCACCGGCGGCGGCGCCGTCATCACCCGGACCCGCCCGACCACCGGCCTCAAGCGCCCAACCCACCGCCCCACGTGGCTCGCCGCCGTCGGCACCACCCTGGCCCTGACCTGGCTCAACCCGCTCGCCTACGTGGACGTCATGGTGATGGTCGGCGGCATCGCCAACCAGTACGGCACCGACGGCCGCTGGCTCTTCGCCCTCGGCGCGTTCATCGCCGCCCTCATCTGGTTCCCGCTCGTCGGCTACGGCGCAGCTCTCCTGCGCAAGCCGCTGTCCCGCCCGCACGTGTGGCGCTGGCTCAACATCGGCATCGGCGTGGTCATGTGCGGCCTCGCGCTCAAGCTCATCCTGATGTAGGCGTCCACCGCATTGTGTGGCGCTCCTCGCCCACGACCTGCGCCCCGAACCGTCGATAGAAGCCTATCGCCGGTTCATTCCATTTCAGCACCGTCCACTCCAGCCGCAGGTACCGCTTATCGACGACCCGTCGCCCCAGCTCCTCCATCAGCTCACCGCCGACGTTGCATCCCTGCGCCTCCGGCGCGACGAAGAGGTCCTCGAGCCACACCGGCAAGCCCGTCCTCCCCCTCCGCCACGAGGGCGTGGAGGATCGCGTCATCGCCGAACATCGCCTCCTCCAGGTCGGCGACGGAGGCGGTGAACAGTTCCGACTCCCGGTCGTAATCGGCGAGCTGCCTGATGAGATCGTGAATGCCCGGAACATCCTCGGGCGTGGCCTCACGGACCCGGGTGCGCATCAGTCAGCGTGGCGTCGGGAAGCGGTGGCACCGGCCCAGATGTTGATGCCGGCGTCGCGCGCGACGTCGTCGATGGCCTTCAGCTCCGCGTCGGAGAACTCGAGGTTGTTGAGGGAGTCGAGGTTCTCGTCGAGCTGTGCGACCGAGGAGGCTCCGATGAGGGCCGAGGCGACCGTCTCCACGCCGTACTCGCCCTGCTGACGCAGCACCCAGGCGATGGCCATCTGCGCCAGGGACTGCTCGCGCTCCTGGGCGATGTCGTTGAGGCGGGTGATCATCTCGAGGTTCTCGGCGCTGAGCATGTCGTTCGACAGCGACTTCATGGCCGCCGCGCGCGAATCCCCCGGCACACCGTTGAGGTAACGGTTGGTCAGCAGACCCTGCGCCAGCGGAGAGAAGGCGATGATGCCCAGGCCGGAGTCGGCGGCGGAGGCGAGCAGGGAGTCGCCGTCCTCACCCGGCTCCTCCACCCACCGGTTGACGATGGAGTAGCTCGGCTGGTTGATGATGAGCGGGCAGCCCTCCTCCGCCATGAACTCCGCGGCCTCAC
>DGYFI06203__coassemble_1034_pt1 | contig 36896 bp, 35 predicted proteins | sample DGYFI06203__metabat2_high_PE_041 | metagenome-assembled genome bin DGYFI06203 | reverse complement strand
CGCCGCCGTGGGTGCCGGGGCGGACCCCGGCGACTACCGCGACTTCGCGGATTAGATCGCGTCAGCGGGAGGAACCGGAGGACAGCTGCGAGGAGAGCTCGCCCAGGTCGTCCTGGTCCTCCGCCTCCCCGGTGGAGTGCTGCGGGGTCGGCTCCTGGGAGGTGAAGTCGGCGGCGTTGTCGTCGGTGTCCACGCCGTCGGTCCGCGCCAGGGACTCGTCGGAGGCGTCGGCCCGGGCGGCCTCGCCCTCGAAGCGCTCGGTCACGCCGAAGCCGACGAGATCGAGGGTGGACTCGCCGAAGGTGAGCAGAATCGAGGCGTTGTGGGCCGGGACACGCACATCGGCATCCTCGGCGTCGAACTTCTCCAGCTCCACCGCGTCCTCAGCGGGGTGTGCTGCGGAGTTCTTCAGCTTCAGCAGGTGGTGATCACCGGCGGCGAGCTCGCCCTCTAGTTCCACGGTGCCGTAGTTCGTGTCGTCGACACCACCCAGGACGATGACGCTCATGCCGTCGAGAATGATCGGGTCGTCGCTCGGGTTGTACAGCTCGATGAAGTCGTTGAGATACGGGCCGGACAGCCCGGCACCGTTGGAGTAGACCTCGTTGATGACGATCTGGTTGCCGTCCGGGGTCGCGGTCGCGACCGGCACGAACGCGAGGCCGGCGGCACCGACGGCGGTGGCGACAGCGGCGGAGGTGCGGAAAGACATGTGGGACTCCTTCAGGTCGATACGTCCGTACCAACCTAGGAGTCCCACCTTGGGTTTAGCTGGCATTCGCCCCTAGCGGGAGCTCAGCGCACCCAGGGAGCTGCTGCGGAGGCTGCCGCCCTGGCCCGGGTCCACCGGATCAGGGGTGGTGCGGCCACCGAAGGAGAAACCGACCTTGACCGGGTCGTGGTCCGAGGAGCGGAAGTAGTTGTCCTCGTGGAAGTCGACCACGTTGTAGTTGCGGCGGGAGTACTCGTAGACGATCGGCTCATCGGCGTTGATGTTCCAGATCCGGGCATCCTGCACCAGAGCCATGGCGGCGTCGTTGCCGAGGGCGTGGTCGAGGGAACCGAGCTTGCCGTCGAACTGATAGGTGGTGTGGGCGGCGTCGTACTCGGCGGCGATGTTGGTGAAGCCGGCGGTCTCGAGGACGGTCACCGCGGTCTCGCGGGAGTAGGCGTTGATGTCACCGAGGATGAAGGTCGGCAGCTCGGTCCAGTCCTCCTGGTCGCCGAGGTGCTCGATGAGGGCCTGGGACTGGTTGGCGCGGACGGTGGCGTTGTTGCCCTGGCCGTCGCCGGTGTCGGCGTCGCCGGCGGCGACGGAGCCCTTGGACTTGAAGTGGTTGACCACGGCGACGAAGGACTCCCCGCCGTCGACGGCGCGGAACTCCTGGGCCAGCGGCTGGCGGGCGGTGCGGGTGAAGCGGGCGTCGTCGAAGATGCGGGACTCACCGACGGTCTCGACGGTGGCCGGGTTGTAGATGAAGCCGACGCGGATGACGTCCTCGTCGGTGCCGACGGTCGCCGGGGAGGCGGCGTAGGCCCAGCGCTCGGTGCCGGCGGCGGCGTTGAGGGCGTCGACGAGCTTGGACAGGGCCTCGTCGCGACGTTCGATGTCGCCGGTCAGGGCGTAGGTGTTCTCGATCTCCTCGAGACCCAGGACGTCGACGTCGAGCTCGTTGATGGCCGCGACGATCTTGTTCTGCTGGTCGCGGAAGGCCTCCGCGGAGTACGCGCCGCGGACGTCGCAGTAGTTGGTGGCGACGGGGTTGCCGTGCATGTCGTTGTAGGCGCGGCAGCCCTCCTCATCCTGGCCGAGGGAGGTGAAGTAGTTGAGCACGTTGAAGGAGGCGATGGAGTAGTCACCGGCGACGGTGTCCATGGCGCCGATCTCGGCGGCGCGGGTGTCCTCCCAGGTGATGGGCAGCTCAGCAGCGGAATTCGCGCCGGTGATCGGGGTGGTCGGCTGGAAGCGCCAGAAGCTGTGGGAGAAGTCCACGGTGACCGGGTGCTGGAAGTCGACGCCCGCACCGGCACGGATGGACACGTGCGGGGCACCGTTGACGGCGACGTACGGCAGCGGGGTGTTCTGGTCGCCGGTCATGTAGTTGCGGGTGCGGCCGTCGTCGAGAAGCACGATCTCGGCGGCCTGCTCGGCGGCCAGCTGCTGCACCCGGGAGGCCGGATCGGTGTCCGGGGCGTACAGGTCGGTGGGCTGACGGTGCGCGGTGTCACCCGGAGCCAGGCCGATCTCGCCGTAGGTGTTCAGCGAGTAGTTGTTGGTCACGGTGTGCGCGCCGGTGGGCAGGACGAGCATGTGCTCGTAGGGCTCGCGCGCGGCGTCACCGGCGGGCAGGCGATCGATCTTGGTCGGGGTGACCTCGGCGAACGCGGTGTCCGGGACGGTGATCGTCGGGCCGGTGAGCTGGGTGATGCCGTAGTACTCTGCGGCCTGACCGGTGACGATGAGCGAGTCGCCGATCTCCGGGAACTCGCCGCGGGAGCCCAGGTAGATGAAGATCGCGTCGGAGGCGTCCCCGACCTGCTTCTCGACGCCGCCCGTGCCCGGCGTCTGCATGATGAAACCGTTGCGGCCGCCCTCGTCATACACGGCGGTGACGACGCCCTCGGTGGTGACCTGCTGGCCGGCGTACGGGGTGGCGTCGCCGGTTCCCTGGATCTCGGCGATGGCGATCGGCTCACCGGGGGTGACCGGGATCTCCGGGTCCTCGGGGTCCTCCGGCAGCTCCGGATCCGGGGTGGTGCCCTCCAGGCCGGAGTTCTGCGGGGTGGGGGTGCCGGTGGCGAAGTCGACCGAGTTGTTGTCGGTGTCCACTCCGTCGGTGATGCGCGCGGTGGAGGTCACGTTGGTGGTGGACTGGGCCGGAGCGGTCTCGTAGCGGGTGGCCGAACCCCAGCCGACGAGGTCGACGGCGGTGCTGGTGGCGTCGAAAAGCTCCGCGATGGCGTTGGTGCCCGAGAAGTTGAAGCTGCCCTCGGAATCCGGGGTGGGCAGCGCGCCGGTGTTGTTGTTGCCCGCCGCGCCCTGGATGAGGAAGTAACCGCCGGCCGGGATGATGCCCGACTCGATGGTGTGCAGGGTGCCGCGGTTGTCGGCGGCGGAGCGCTGGTCGATCTGCCAGCCGGTGAGGTCGATGTCGGAGTCGGTGGGGTTGTACAGCTCGACGAAGTCGTGGGAGTAGACGGAACCGGAGTTTCCGCCACCTCCGTAGACCTCGTTGATGACGACGTTGGAACCGTCCGGGGCGGCGTGCGCGGCGGGGACGAGGATGAGGGAGAGACCGGTGGCGGCGGCAGCGGCCAGCCCGGCGGTGCGACGGAACATGTGTGGCAGACCTTCGGGGGAATGAAAACGACGGAAAGTGGTTGCACGTGAAGTGCAGGCGCGCAAGCGTGCCCGCGAACACTTAACCGTTGATCTCACCTGTGTGCAGGATGAGAAGTCGCGGATTTCAGCTGTCTGATGTCCGATCCTTGAGGTTTGACCTGACGTTGCCGGAGAATTCATCCCCGGGTCATCTGACGGTGACGCGAGGTTCACTGACGGTGTGGTTGTGACGTCAACGGAAAAGCGTTCGCGGAGTATTAGGAAACGCGTGGACGCGCTATGCTGAGACCGACCAATTCCGGCGAAGATAAGGGAAAACTGTGGCCCGTGTTGTTGTGAATGTCATGCCGAAGGCGGAGATCCTCGACCCCCAGGGACAGGCTGTCCACCGCGCGCTGGGACGCATCGGCGTCACCGGCGTGAGCGACGTACGTCAGGGCAAGCGTTTCGAGCTCGAGGTGGACGACTCCGTCACCACCGCTGACCTCGAGAAGCTCGCCGAAACTCTGCTCGCCAACACCGTGATCGAGGACTTCGAGGTCGTCGGTGTGGAGGTCGCTCAGTGACCGCGAAGATCGGAGTCATCACCTTCCCCGGCACGCTCGACGACGTCGACGCCGCCCGCGCCGTGCGCATCGCCGGCGCCGAGGTCGTCAACCTCTGGCACGCCGACGCCGACCTCAAGGGCGTCGACGCTGTCGTCGTCCCCGGCGGCTTCTCCTACGGCGACTACCTGCGCTCCGGCGCCATCTCCGCCATCGCCCCGGTCATGACCTCCGTCGTCGAGGCCGCCGGCAAGGGCATGCCCGTCCTGGGCATCTGCAACGGCTTCCAGGTCCTCACCGAGGCCCGCCTGCTGCCGGGTGCCCTGACCCGCAACCAGGGTCTGCACTTCCACTGCACCGACACCTACCTCGAGGTGGTCAACGCCGACACCGCGTGGACCTCGAACTACGAGGCCGGCCAGAAGATCCTCATCCCCGCCAAGCACGGTGAGGGCCGCTTCCAGGCCACCCCGGACACCATCGAGATGCTCGAGGGGGAGGGCCGCGTCGTCTTCCGCTACACCGACAACTACAACGGCTCCCTCAACGCCATCGCCGGCATCACCAACGAGACCGGCCGCGTCGTCGGCCTCATGCCGCACCCGGAGCACGCCGTCGAGGTGCTCACCGGTCCGTCCGTCGACGGCCTGGGAATGTTCCTGTCCGCCGTCGGCACGATCGCAGCCTAGGAGGGCTTGATTACATGACCGTCAAGAACGACACCGTCGAGGCCGCACAGGCCCACCCCGACACCGAGCAGCCCTACGTCGAGCTGGGTCTCAAGGACGACGAGTACGCCAAGATCAAGAGCATCCTCGGCCGTCGCCCCACCGACGCGGAGCTCACCGTCTACTCCGTGATGTGGTCGGAGCACTGTTCATACAAGTCCTCCAAGGTCCACCTGCGCTACTTCGGTGAGACCACCACCGAGGAGATGGCCTCCAAGATCCTCGCCGGCATCGGCGAGAACGCCGGCGTGGTCGACATCGGCGGCGGCGACGCCGTCACCTTCCGCGTCGAGTCCCACAACCACCCGTCCTTCGTCGAGCCGTACCAGGGTGCGGCCACCGGCGTCGGCGGCATCGTCCGCGACATCATGGCCATGGGCGCCCGCCCGATCGCCGTGATGGACCAGCTGCGCTTCGGCCCGGCCGACGCCCCGGACACCGGTCGCGTCCTGCCGGGTGTCGTCCACGGCATCGGCGGCTACGGCAACTCCCTCGGTCTGCCGAACATCGGCGGCGAGACCGTCTTCGACGAGGCCTACGCCGGTAACCCGCTGGTCAACGCCCTGTGCGTGGGCACCCTCAAGGTGGAGGACCTCAAGCTGGCCTTCGCCTCGGGTACCGGCAACAAGGTGATGCTCTTCGGTTCCCGCACGGGTCTCGACGGCATCGGCGGCGTCTCCGTCCTCGGCTCCGAGTCCTTCGAGGAGGGTGCGGAGCGCAAGCTCCCGGCCGTGCAGGTCGGTGACCCCTTCGCCGAGAAGGTCCTCATCGAGTGCTGCCTCGAGCTGTACCAGGCCGGCGTCGTCGTCGGTATCCAGGACCTGGGTGGCGGCGGCCTCGCCTGCGCCACCTCCGAGCTGGCGGCCGCCGGTGACGGTGGCATGCGCGTCAACCTCGACACCGTGCCGCTGCGCGCCGAGAACATGACCGCCGCCGAGATCCTCGCCTCCGAGTCCCAGGAGCGCATGTGCGCTGTGGTGACCCCGGAGAACGTCGAGAAGTTCGAGGCCATCTGCGCCAAGTGGGACGTCATCTGCGCCGAGATCGGCGAGGTCACCGACGAGAAGGACCGCTACGTCGTCGTCCACAACGGCGAGACCGTCATCGACGCCCCGCCGTCCACCATCGATGAGGGCCCGGTCTACGAGCGCCCCTTCGCCCGCCCCGAGTGGCAGGACGAGCTGCAGGAGTACACCCCGGTCGAGCGGCCGGCGGACCTGAAGCAGGCCCTGTTCGACATGGTGTCCTCCCCGGCGCTGTGCTCCCGTGACTTCATCACCGAGCAGTACGACCGCTACGTCCGCGGCAACACCGTCAAGGCGAAGTACTCCGACGCCGGTGTCCTGCGCATCAACGAGGAGAACAACCGCGGCGTCGCCATCTCCGCCGACGCCTCCGGCCGCTACACCAAGCTGGACCCGCGCACCGGTGCCCGCCTGGCCCTGGCCGAGGCCTACCGCAACGTCGCCGTCACCGGCGCCCGCCCGGTGGCCGTGACCAACTGCCTCAACTTCGGTTCCCCGGAGAATTCGGACGTCATGTGGCAGTTCCGCGAGGCCGTCCACGGCCTGGCCGACGGTGCCAAGGAGCTGGGTATCCCGGTCTCCGGCGGCAACGTCTCCTTCTACAACCAGACCGGTGACACCCCGATCCTGCCGACCCCGGTCGTCGGTGTACTCGGCGTCATCGAGGACGTCCACGACGCCATCGGCCACGACCTCGGTTCCGTCTCCGAGCCGGAGGTGCTCGTCCTCCTGGGTGAGACCCGTGACGAGTTCGGCGGCTCCATCTGGCAGCAGATCACCGGCGGTGGCCTCAGCGGCCTGCCCCCGCAGGTCGACCTTGCCGACGAGGAGCGCCTGGCCGACTTCTTCGTGGGCAACAACCTGGTCACCGCCGCGCACGACCTCTCCGAGGGTGGCCTGGCACAGGCTGTCGCCGAGATGGCGTTCCGTTACGACGGCGGCGTCTCCCTCGACCTCGCCGGTGTCCACGAGGACGAGTTCGTGGCGCTGTTCTCCGAGTCCGCGTCCCGCGTGCTGGTGGCCACCACCGCCGACCGCGTCGACGGGGTGCTCGAGCGCGCCGCGGAGTTCGGTGTCCCGGCCGTCCGCATCGGTGAGACCACCGAGGGTCGCGAGCTGACCTTCGGCGACACCACCGTCAACATCGACGAGCTCAAGGACGCCTGGAAGGCCACGCTGCCGGACCTCTTCGGTCACGCAGTGGGTGCCAACTCCGTCGTCGAGTAGCCCGCTTGTCTGGCCCTGTCCCGGTCCTGGTCCGGGGCAGGGCCTTGCCGATTCCGGGGGCCGGGCGTACCGTGGTCTACGCGACCGTAACCTACGGTAGGGAAGGTTCATGGTGTCAGAGACGATCACCCTCACCCGGGAGGTGTTCAACCGGGAACCCCGGCCCGTGACGCGCGGCTGGTTCCACTTCTTCGCGGCGCTGGCCTCCGTCATCGGCGGTTCCGTCCTGTCCACCTACGCGTGGATGACCCTGGCCTGGGGCAACGCCCTCGGGGTCACGGTCTACGCCGTGGGCGTCGTCATCCTCTTCGGCGTCTCCGCGGCCTACCACCTCGGACACTGGCGCTCGGCGCGCACGGTCGCGTGGTGGCGGCGGGCCGATCACGCCACCATCGCCTTCTTCATCGCCGCCACGTACACGCCCCTGTGCCTGCTCACCCTCCCGGCGGCCCAGGCGCTGACGATGCTCGCCGTCGCCTGGGCCGGAGCGACGCTGGGCATCGCGCTCAACCTCGTGTGGATCACCCACCCCCGCTGGCTGGACGTCGTCGTGTATCTGGTGCTCGGCTGGCTCATCGTGCCGCTCATCCCCTCCCTGTGGGTGACTGCGGGGCCGGCAGTGGTGTGGCTGCTGTTCGCCGGCGGGGTCATCTACTCCCTCGGCGCCCTGGTCTACGGCTTCCGCTGGCCCGGGCGGCGGGCGCGGATCTACGGCTATCACGAGCACTTCCACACCGCGACCATCATCGCCGCGGCCGTTCACCAGGTGGCCGTGTGGATGGTGGTGGTCTAGCTAGAGCGGGATCGGCCCGTCCCTGACGATCTCCCGCATCACCAGCGTCGACGTGATCCGCGCGACCCCCGGCAGCTCACTGAGGTGTTCATCGCGCAGCCGCTGGTAGTCGGCCAGATCGCGGGCGACCACCCGCACGAGGAAGTCCGGGTCGCCGAACAGCCGCTCCGCCGAGAGCACCTGTGGCAGCGCGGCGAGCCCGTCCTCGAGGGCGGCCACGGTCGCCCGGTCCTCCCGGTCGAGGGTGATGAATGCGATCACCTGCGTCCCGTAGCCCACCGCCGCCGGATCGAGCCGGGTGTGGAATCCCGTGATCACCTTGTCCCGTTCCAGGGCGCGCAGCCGCCGCAGACACGTGCTTGACGACGCCCCCGTCTGGTGCGCCAGCTCCGCGGCGGTGATCCGCGCATTCGACTGCACCAGTGACAGAATCTTGCGGTCAACCTCATCCATGTGGCCGATTCTGTCATAAACTCCGTGACTGAGTCTGCGGGTGAATGAAAAGGCCGGAAGTACCGCGCAGGCCACCGGACAGGCACGATATCCGGCATGGACACCACGGACCTCATGAGCTTCTTCGCGGTCAGCCTCCTGCTGATCGTCACGCCGGGCCCCGACTGGGCGTTCGTCCTCGGCCATGCTTTCCGACGCCGCCCCCTGCTCTGGCCGCTCCTCGGCATCGGGCTCGGCTACCTGGGCCTGACCACCGTCGTCGCGGGTGGTCTCGGGGCGCTGGTGGCCCGCCACCCGGCCCTGCTCACCGTGGTCACCCTCGCCGGCATCGTGGTCCTGCTGCGGATCGGCTGGCAGATGCTCCGCGCGGCCCTCGACGGCCCCGTGTCCGTGGAGGTCGACACCGCCGACCCCGAGGCCGCGTCGGGCGGCGGGGGAGTGGCCACGCTCACCCGGGTGCGGGCGGAGACGGGCGTCGAGAAGCGCACGAAGGTGCTGGCCACCGGCGCCGCGGTCAGCGGGCTCAACCCGAAGGGTCTCATGCTCTTCATCGCGCTGCTGCCGCAGTTCGTCGGCGACGGCGGCTGGCCGGTGTGGACGCAGATGTTCGTCCTCGGCCTGGTGTTCATCGCCTCGGCATTGGCCGTCTACGCGTTGCTGGGCGTTTTCGCCGGGAAGGTGCTGGCGGGCTCGGAGCGGGCCTCGCGCATCCTCACCGGGGTGGCCGGCGTCGCCATGATGTGCGTCGCCGCCGGGATGGCGGTGCAGCACTTCCTCTAGCGCTGCAGGAACTCCCCTGCAGAGGTGGCTAGTCGATGTGCAGCGGGGTGCTCTGCGGGACGAGCGGCATCGGGGCGTACTCGGAACGCAGCTCGCGCAGCTTCTGGGCGTGCTCGGCCAGTCGGACGTCCTCCGTGGTCCGGGGGGTGAACTGGCGGGCGGGCAGCGCGTTGCCGTCGGTGTCCATCGCCAGGTAGGTGACGGTGGCGTGGATGGCGGTCTGCAGGTTCTCGCGGCCGCCGCGCGGGTTGCCGGAGCGGACGTGGACGGACATCTGCATGGAGCGGGCGTCGGTACGCATCATGCGGGCGTCGACCTCGATGAGGTCACCGATGGCGATGGGGCGGTAGAAGCGGATGCCGCCGGCGTAGACGGCGACGGTGTGCTCGCCGGACCACTCCATGGTGCAGGCGGCGCCGGCCTCGTCGATCCACTCCATGGCGGTGCCGCCGTGGACCTTGCCGCCCCAGTTGATGTCGGTCGGCTTGGCCAGGAAGCGGTGGATGAGCCGCGGTGCCTCACTCGGGCCGTCGTAGGTCTGCTGCTCCATCTCGGTCTCGATGGCCTTGCGCAGGTCGATGCGGGACAGGGCGGCGTCGAGGACGCGGCGCTCCTCGTCGGTCTCGGGGGCGAACTCCGGCACGGCCTGGGTCTTGCCGGTGGCGGTGTCCTTGGCGACGAAGATGACGAGGCAGTCGCAGGCGCGGGTGAACTTGCCCTCGCGCGGGTCCGCGGAGAAGACCTCGTTGACGATGTGCATGGAGGACCGGCCGGTCATCGCGATGCGGGACCGCACCTCCACCATGTGTCCGGAGGGGATGGGGCGGTTGAAGTGGATGTGGCCGACGTAGGCGGTGACACAGTAGGTGCCCGACCACTGGACGGCACAGGCGTAGGCGGCCTTGTCGATCCACTCCAGGACGCGTCCGCCGCTGACACCCTGGTTGCCGGCCATGAGTACGTCGGTGGGCGCGGCGAGGAAACGGAGGGTGACCTTCGGGGACTTGTAGTTGTTCGGCATGCGGACAGGCTTTCTCTGAGCGAACTTTGGTGGTGCTCGGTGTTACCTTACTAGACTCGATCTATGCTGCCTTGCGAAGTTCTGGAGTGGCTGAAGGACCCGGCGGGCGTCGACAAGCCCCCGCGCGCCGCACTCGCCGACGCCGTCCGCACCACCGCCCGCACTCTGGCGAGGAACGCGCCCGGAAAATCCGTCGAACTGCGCGTCCCACCGTTCGTCGCCGTCCAGTGCATCGACGGCCCCGCGCACACGCGCGGCACCCCGCCCAACGTCTTCGAGACCGATCCGCTCACCTGGCTGCAGCTGGCCACCGGACAGATGCTTCTTGACGACGCCCTCGCCCGCGGCCTCGTCGACGCCTCCGGACCCCGGGTGGGGGAGGTGGCGGGGCACCTGCCGGTCATTAGTCTGTGAGGACTTGAGAGACTACAGTGGTGGGCGTGGTAATTAAGGACCGTTCCCGGACCGATTCTGCCCCTCTCGCTCCGTTGGATGACCGCGGCGAGACCGAACCGCGCGAGGAGTGCGGAGTTTTCGGCGTCTGGGCCCCTGGCGAGGAAGTCGCCAAGCTGACCTACTTCGGCCTGTTCGCCCTGCAGCACCGCGGCCAGGAGGCCGCCGGCATCGCAGTCGGCGACGGCGAGCGCATCGTCGTGTTCAAGGACATGGGACTGGTGTCCCAGGTCTTCGACGAATCCATCCTGAGCTCCCTGCACGGCGACATCGCCCTCGGACACACCCGCTACTCCACCGCCGGTGGCAAGAAGTGGGAGAACGTCCAGCCGATGTTCCGCACCTCCCCCGACGGCACCGACGTCGCCCTCGGACACAACGGCAACCTGGTCAACCCCATCGAGCTGCGCCGGGAGGCCGTCGACCGCGGTCTCGGCGAGTTCGCGGGCGACACCGAGGAGGCGTGCTCCGACACCGCCGTCATCACCGCCCTGCTCGCCGACTCCGTCCGCGACGGCAAGACCGTCTTCGAGTCCGCGCAGGAGCTCCTGCCCAAGGTCAAGGGTGCCTTCTGCCTCACCTTCACCGACGGCAAGACCCTCTACGCCGCCCGTGACCCGCACGGCGTGCGCCCGCTCGTCCTCGGCCGCCTCGACCGCGGCTGGGTCATCGCCTCCGAGACGTGTGCCCTCGACATCGTCGGCGCCGCCTTCGTCCGCGAGATCGAGCCCGGTGAGCTCGTTGCCGTCGACGCCGCCGGTGTGCGCAGCGAGCGCTTCGCGGAGACCACCCACAAGGGCTGCATCTTCGAGTACGTCTACCTGGCGCGCCCCGACACGGTGATCCGCAAGCGCTCCGTCAACGCGACCCGCATCGAGATAGGCCGCCGTCTGGCGCGCGAGCACCCCGCCGAGGGTGACCTCGTCATTCCGGTGCCCGACTCCGGCACCCCGGCCGCCGTCGGCTACGCCCGCGAATCGGGCATCCCCTTCGGCCAGGGCCTGGTGAAGAACGCCTACGTCGGCCGCACCTTCATCCAGCCGTCCCAGACCCTGCGCCAGCTGGGCATCCGCCTCAAGCTCAACCCGCTGAAGCAGGTCATCGCCGGGAAGAAGCTCATCGTGGTGGACGACTCCATCGTCCGCGGCAACACCCAGCGCGCGCTCATCCGCATGCTGCGTGAGGCCGGCGCCGCCGAGGTGCACGTCCGGATCGCCTCCCCGCCGGTGAAGTGGCCGTGCTTCTACGGCATCGACTTCGCCAGCCCGGGTGAGCTCATCGCCAACGCGATCGCCGGCGACGCCGCCAACGGCACCGCCGCGCTCACCGAGTCGATCTGCACCGCCATCGGCGCCGACTCCCTCGGCTTCGTCACCATCGACGAGATGGTGGAGGCCACCGAGCAGTCCCGCGACGAACTGTGCGTGGCCTGCTTCGACGGCAAATACCCGCTCGGCCTGCCCACGGGCAACAAGAACGCCGAGCTCGTGGCCACGATGCAGGCCAACTAGTACCTCCTGACAGAAAGAGACGTGAAGAACCCATGACCGACAACCAGGGTGCCTCCTACGCCGCCGCCGGAGTCGACATCGAGGCCGGCGACCGCGCCGTCGAGCTTTTCGCCCCGCTGGCCAAGCGTGCCACCCGGCCGGAGGTCCGCGGCGGACTCGGTGGCTTCGCCGGCCTCTTCGCGCTCGGCAAGTACAAGGAGCCGCTCCTGGCCGCCGGCTCCGACGGCGTGGGCACCAAGCTCGCCGTCGCCCAGGCCATGGACAAGCACGACACCATCGGCATCGACCTCGTCGCCATGTGCGTCGACGACCTCGTCGTCTGCGGTGCCGAGCCGCTGTTCCTGCAGGACTACATCGCCATCGGCAAGGTCGTCCCCGAGCATGTCGCGCAGATCGTCGCCGGCATCGCCGAGGGTTGCGTCCAGGCCGGTTGCGCCCTCCTCGGTGGCGAGACCGCCGAGCACCCCGGCGTCATGGAGCCGGGCCACTACGACGTCTCCGCCACCGCCGTCGGCGTCGTCGAGGCCGACGAGCTGCTCGGCCCCCACCTGGTGCGCTCCGGCGACATCATCATCGGCATGGCCTCCTCCGGCCTGCACTCCAACGGCTACTCCCTCGCCCGCCACGTCCTCCTGGAGAAGGCCGGCCTGCCGCTCGACGGCTACGTCGAGGAGCTGGGCCGCACCCTCGGTGAGGAGCTGCTCGAGCCGACCCGCATCTACGCCAAGGACTGCCTGGCCCTGGCCGCCGAGTGCCACGTCCGTACCTTCTGCCACGTCACCGGCGGTGGCCTGGCCGGCAACATGGAGCGCATCATCCCCGAGGGCCTGGTCGCCGAGATGAACCGCGCCACCTGGACCCCGGGCCAGATCTTCCGCACCATCGCCGACCTGGGCAAGGTCCCGCGCGAGGAGATGGAGAAGACCTTCAACATGGGTGTCGGCATGGTCGCCATCGTGTCCCCGGAGGACCGCGACCGCGCCCTGGCCATGCTCACCGCCCGTCACATCGACGCCTGGGAGCTCGGCACCGTCCGCGCCGCCACCGTCGGCGAGACCCAGCGCGCCATCCTCGGGGGCGAGCACCCCGGCTACTGACCGGCGTACGTTTCACCGGGGGAACATGGCCCCCGGCACGACAAAGGCGCGGCACCTGTGACGGTGACCGCGCCTTTTGTCTGACCGGTGTCAGCGGCCGGAGTAGGACGCACCCTGCGGGTCGTCCTCATCCTCATCGGACCAGTCCGCGTACTCGGCGTACTGATCGTCCTGGTCGTCATCGACTCCAGCGTCATCGTAGGAACGGCGAGGACTCTGCGAAGCGAGTTCGCGCTGGAGTGAGTCCAGATCCATTTCGGGCGTGTTGTACTTGAGCTGGCGTGCAACCTTGGTCTGCTTTGCCTTTGCGCGACCGCGTCCCATGGCCTGACCCCCTTGAGGTATGTGAGGGCGATCCAGGGAATTCGGATGCCCCATCGGCTTTACGTCTGTGTGTATTCCTGAAGAACACAATAGCGTGAATGGTTGGAAAATGCCTCACCGGGTCGCTGAGCACGGCAAATGAGGGGCAGATAGAGAAAAACGCAAGATCACTGTGACGAATCCGGGGGTGGCCGGGGGTGGCGTCTGCGAAGTTGGCGAAGAAAGTCCGCCGATCGTTAGCGGGTGCTTAGCGACGCCCCCGCAGCCTCTCCACCGCCGCCCGGCCGGCCTGCTCACCGCGCTCCTCCGGCAGTGACGTCGGATCGACCATGACGGACACGTCCCCGACCTGCAGCTCCTGCTCCAGGGCCGAACGCTTGATCACGGCGAGCGCGACGGGGCCGAAGTCGCAGTCGTGGACGACGGTGCCCAACCGCCCCAGGGCCCGGCCGCCGGCGGGGCCGACGATGTCCGATCCGGGGGTGGGGGCCTCCGGTGCGGAACCGTCGAGCTGCAGCATGACGAGCACGCGCGGAGAGCGGCCCAGGTTCTCCACCCGGGCGACCGTCTCCTGGCCGCGGTAACAACCCTTATCCAGGTGCACCGCCCCCGGGCGCTCCTCCCGGCCGATCCAGGCGGGCACCTCGTGGGGGATGGACTTGTCGTCGAGGTCGATGGCCCGCTCTGGCTCAAGGGCGCGCACGCGTTCGGCGGTGAAGGCCATGAGCCCCGCCAGCCGGACGCCCTCCGCCTCGAGGGCCTCGACCACCGCCACCAGGTCCGCGCGCGGAACCAGCAGGTCACGGCGCTGCATGGTGGTCCACGATCCCTCCCGCACCAGCACCCCCTCCGGCGCCTCGACCGGCGCGCCCAGCAGGGTGAGCACCGCCAGATCCGCCTCCGCGATCTCCACCTGGGACCAGAAGATCATCTTCTGCAGGAACGACAGGAAGGACTCGAACTGCCCGGCGGGCACGTCGAGGAGGAAGCCCTCCTCCGTGCGCAGGACATCGGCGTGGTGGAGGATATGGCCCTGGATGTCGAGGTCGAGGGCGGAGGCGGCGTAACCGACGGGGACGTCGAGAAGCTTCTGGGACAGCAGATTGTTGAGGAACTCGGCCGCGTCCAGGCCCGTCACCTGCGCCACCCGGCGGTGGGAGCGGTCGACGGCGATCGTGCCGGACTGCGCATGGCGCTGTTCCCCGAGCGGATCCCCGTAGTGCCAGGCGACGCCGGTGGCGTCGAGAAGCGTGTCGGTGTCCTGCAGGGCAGCGGCACCGGGTCGATCGAGCAGGGGGGAAGCGTACGTAGTGGAGGTCACACACCCGATGGTAGCCCGCGTTACGGGGCATAATGCAAGGATATGGACTCCTCCTCGCCCATCATCTACGTCGTCGAGCCCTACGGTGGGTCGATCCGGCGCCACAATTCGGCGCTGCCGCTCATCTACTGGGACGACGCCGCCGTGACCCGCGGTGACGGTGTCTTCGAGACCCTGCTCATCCGCGACGGCCACCCCGCCAACCTGCAGCGTCATCTGGATCGCTTCCGGGCGTCGGCACGCCTCATGGAACTGCCCGAGCCCAACGGGGAAGACTGGATAGCCGCCACCCGGGAGGCCGTCACCGAGTGGTCGCAGCGCTCCGAGGAGGACGCGAAATGCGTCTGGACCTACACCCGCGGCCGCGAGACCACCGGCCACCCCAGCGCCTGGCTCACCCTGACACCCGTCGTGGATTCCGTGCTCAAGCAGCGGAAGAAGGGCGTCAAGGTGATGACCAGCCCCCGCGGCTTCAGCATCGACACCTCTCTCCCCGGCGTCGACGAGGCCACCGAGGGCGGTGACCCCAAGCCCGCCCCCTGGCTCACCGTCGGCGCCAAGACCCTCAACTACGCGGCGAACATGGCGGCCCTGCGCTACGCCCGCAGCCGCGGCTTCGACGACGTCATCTACGTCGACCCCGGCACCGGGCGCGTGCTCGAGGGAGCGACCTCGACCGTCATCACCGTCCGCTCCGGCGGCAAACTGCGCACCCCGGTCCCCGGCGGTGACATCCTCCCCGGCACCACCCAGGCCGCCCTGTTCGAGTACGCCGAGGAGGAGGGTTGGCGCTGCAAGGCCAAGGACATGACCGTCGAGCGGCTTCTCGACGCCGAGTCCGTCTGGCTCGTCTCCTCCGTCCGCGTCGCGGTGCGCGTCACCGAGATCGACGGTGTACCGCTGCCCGCCCCCGACAACGAGGACGAGGTCCGCGACCTCATCAACTCCGCGCTGGGCGCCGAATAAGCACCCGCAGCAGCTGGACCCAGGTGGCGGCCACCAGGAGCAGCAGGCCCACGACCAGCCAGAACAGCACCGGATCCTCTGTTCCGGTGCGCAAGATGAGGCGCTGCGGCAGCGCCACCGCGAAGGCGAACGCGATGAGGCAGGGCATCCCGGGACGGGCGGAAGATGTTGACGGGGCCGAGCACGAGGACGAGGAAGGCGGCGGAGGCATGGAGGACGATGGGGGCGGAGAAGGCGTCCATGCCGCTAAAATAGGGGCGGTGTCTGATCTGCTCAACGTGGATAGTGCAGGTCATCGTCACTATCCGAGGAGGCCGCGTGAATCTGCAGGCGCTGTCCGCCGCCACCGGTGTCACGGTGCCGAGCATCAAGTACTGCTTGCGCGAGGGCCTGCTGCACCCCGGGGTGAAGAAGAACGCGACGACTGCCGTCTACGACGACACCCACCGCGCCCGACTCGATCTCATCCAGGCGCTGCGGCAGATCGTCGGCACGCCGGTCGGTGAGATCCGCCGACTGACCACACTCATCGACGCCCCCCGTCCCGGTCATCGACATCATGAGCGCCGCCCAGGCGCTGGGTGCGGCGGCCGTGTTCCCCGGCGATGATGATGAGCCGGTTCAGCCCGCGCAGGACCTCGTTGCTCATCTGCTGCGCGTCCGGGGCTGGCCGGATCGCGCGTCAGCAGCGCGGCGGGGTGTGGAGAAGTTCCTCACCGAGATGGCCGCCGAGGGCTACCTGCCCGCCGTCGACTACCTGGAGGACCTCACCCGGATCATCGACGAGCTCAGCGCCCTCGACCTCGGAACCACCGTCCCGCCGGGTGCCGGCGACGGGCCGGGTGACCTCGACCGCCTGGCGATGCGCGTCGCCGTCGGGACCTACCGCCATTCGCGGCTGGTCGTGGCGCTGCTGCAGCTGGGGCACGCCTCCCACAGCATCCGCCGCTACGATCCGCAGGCCTAGCCTGCGATGCGGGTGAGCTGCGCCGACATGCGCGGGCGCATCTCACCGTCGACGAGGCGCTCGTCGACCCAGCCGAGATCGTTGTTCGGCATGAGGCCGTAGAGGCGCTTGCCCGGGCCGAGCGTGGCGGAGCAGCTCGACGTCACCATCGTCGAGGCGGTCTCGATCTGCCAGGCGCGCTCGTTGACCGGCTCGCCGTAGAAGATCTCCGCGACACCGGTCGAGTGGGTGCATACGACCTCGATCTCGTCCTGCAGGGAAATGCGCCAGAAACCGGACTCGCGGTGGTCGGGGCCGACCGGGTTGCCCTCGGTGTCGATCTTCCACACGCGGGACTCGTAGGTGAGGTAGTTCTCGCCGTCGTGGGCGAAGATGAGCTGCTGGCCGAAGGTGTACTGGCCCTCGCCCGGCATGTCGGCCTGGCCCTCACCGCGCCACACGCCGACCAGCGGCAGCAGCGCCAGGAGTCCGTCGTGGATGTTCGGGCCGTGGCGGAGGTTGGCGGTGTCGTCGGGCAGCGGGATCTCACCGAGGTCGAGCGGCGGAATGTTGCGGTGCGCGGTGTTCTTCGCCTGCTCGGCGGCCAGGTTGACGGCGTCGCTGCCGCTCAGGCCGGGGGTCTGCTCGGGGTGCTGGGCGGGGGAGTCGGCGGCCGCGGCGGCGTCGCCGGGGGTGTCGGACGGGGTGTTCTTCGGCTGCTCAGTCATGGGATACAGCCTAGACGGGGCGGTGGCGCGTGCGCACGTACCCCTTTGTGTTCCGGCACCCTCCGGCGACCTGGGCTTTTCCCCGGGCCGTCTCCACAAACGGGTACGCCACAACGCGGGCGCCGTCCAGCGGAGACAGCGGTGCCCCGGCTAGGCTGAACTTCCGTGCGCGTCCTGTTGATAGCGAACCCGAATTCCACCAGCCAGAGCGCCGGCCTGTTCCGCCGGATCATCCCGCTCCTGCGCTCGGTGGAGGGGCTGCGCCTCACCGGTCGCTTCACCCATCACCCCGGTCACGCAGAGGAGATCTGCACCGGCCTGACCAGGGATGATGTGGATCTGGTCGTGGTCGTCGGCGGGGACGGCACCGTTAACGAGGCCCTCAACGGGATGCTCGGACCGGTGGGGGAGGACACCCCGGAGGCCGCCGACCTGCCGGCCCTGGCGGTCATCCCCACCGGCTCGGCCAACGTGTTCACCCGCGCCCTGGGCTTCCCGCCCGACCCGGTGGCCGCCACGGCGATGCTCGCCTCCCTCATCCGCGCGGACCTGCGCCGCACCATCTGCCTGGGGACGTGGAACGAGCGGTGGTTCGCGGTCAACGCCGGCTTCGGGATGGACGGCGATGTGGTCGCCCGCGTCGACGAGGCCCGCACCCTGGGGTTTGCGGCCACACCCCTGCGCTACCTGGCCGTGTGCCTGCTGGTGTGGACCCGTGCGCAGCTGCGTCCCCCGCGGATCGACGTCACCGCCACCGCCCCCGACGGCCGGACGCTCTCCCTGCAGCGTGTGCCCCTGTTCGTCGCCTCGAACACCAACCCGTGGACCTTCCTCGGGCCGCTGCCGGTGGTGACCAACCCGCGCAACTCCTTCGACCGCGGCCTGGGGCTGTTCGGACTCACCAGTCTGCAGGGTCTGCGGGGAGCAGCGAGCATGCTCCACCTCATCGGTTTCGGCCACCGGACGGTCATCGAGGACTGGATCCGGGGCCGTACCGTCCAGTTCGACGACGCCGCCGAGGTGCTCCTCGAGTGCCCGGAGCCGCAGCCCTTCCAGGCGGACGGCGAGTACGAGGGCGAGTTCGCCCGCGCGCACCTGGGCAGCCGCCGGGATGTCGTCGAGGTGTATGCCCCGCGGCAGGCCTACCCGGTGGCCTCACGCACGTGGCGGCAGGTGGTCCGCGACGTGTTCCGGATCCACTAGTCCCCGGTCACCTCGACGGGGGAGAGCGCGGACATCGCGACGGAGACGTTGAAGCGCTGCGCCTCGAAGAAGATGGAGCCGCCGGACATGTTGACGGTGCTGGCGCGGCCGGCGAGCGGGAGCTTACGGGTGTCGAGGGTGAGCGTGAAGGCGTCGCGGACGGCCTGTGCCTCCTCATCGGTCTGGTCGGCGGGGGCGTCGACGAGCTCGCGGGGGGTCATGCGGAATTCGTCGCCCACCAGCCGCAGGTCGACGATGACGGTGGAGGGTTCACGCTGGTGGAAGGGGGTGCCGGTGAGCTGGGCCTCGGCGGCGACACCGCCGGCGGGGGAGATGTCGTAGGGGTGGGAGATGTCGAGGTCGGTCATGTCGAGCAGCCGGCCGAGCGCCACCCCGTCGAGGCGGATGGTGCGGGTGAAGGAGCGGGCGGGGGCACCGGAGATGTCGCCGGTGAGCACCTGGTCGCGGGTGACCTGCACCTCGGTGAGGCGGGTCTGCGCGTTGACCATGCCGAGCTCGGCGACGTCGACGTCCAGGGCGTGGACGCTGATCGAGGGGATCTCACCCGTGGCCAGCGCCGCGAGATACGGGACGCCGTCGACGTTGACGCGGGGGCTGACGTCCAGGCGGGCCGCCTCCTCGACGTCCCGGGAGATGGCGCGTTCCACCCGGGAGGCCGCGATGCTGTCGACGAGCCATCCGGCGCCGACCAGGACGGCGAGGACGGTGACGATGATCAGCGGCAGACGAGGAACGTACACCTTTATATATGTACCAGCGTTACGCTGGGGTCCATGACGATCCAGCCGATTGACCTGACCGCTGACCCGGTACGTGCCGCCGCCGTACGGACGTTGCTTGCCGACGCCGCCCGCGTCGACGGTGTCGATCCCTTCTCCGAGCAGTTCCTCCTCGGTCTTGACGATGCGCGTCGCGGGCACCGGCATCTCGTCGCCCTCGACGGTGACGAGGTGCAGGGCATCGCCGCCGGCGACGGTTCCTCGTGGGAGCTGGCCGTGGCCCCTGCCCATCGACGCCGGGGCATCGGCACCGCCCTGCTGGAGGCCGTCGGAGGGGATGATGTGTGGGCCCACGGGAATCTGCCGGCCGCCCGGGCGCTGGCGCAGGGGCAGGGCCGGGAGATGACCCGCCGTCTGCTGGTCATGGCGGTGGAGGGGGACGCGCTTCGGGCGGCCGCCGGGTTCACGGCACCGGAGGGCGTCGAGGCGCTGGATCTGCCCACCGCGGTGGAACGCCACGGCCGTGACGTGGTCGAGGAGGCGTGGCTGGAGGCCAACAACGACGCCTTCTCCTGGCACCCGGAGCAGGGTGGATGGGACCGTGAGCGGCTGACCCGGGCGCAGGAGGTCGACTGGTTCGCGGCGGAGGACGTCCTCTTCCTGTGGGTGGAGGGGGAGCCTGAACTGGCTGGATTCCACTGGACGAAGTGGCACACCGAGGAGGACCCCGCGTTCGGTGAGGTCTACGTCGTGGGCCTGGCGTCCGGCTACCGGGGCCGGGGTCTGGGAGGACCGCTGCTGCAGCTGGGGCTGGAGCACATGGTGTCCAAGGGGGCCGGGAAGGTGATCCTCTACGTGGAGGCGGACAACGCCCCGGCCGTGAAGGTGTACGAGGATCTCGGATTCCACGTTTCTGAGGAACACGTCGTGTGGAGCCTGGGATAGTTAACAATCACCTGGGAAGTGTGATCCATAGCCCACTTTCGGGTGACCGGACTTACAAAATACCCGGTCAGAGCGAAAAGTTCTCGTAATGCTCGACAACTGTTAACTCGTTGTTCACGAAACCTGACCACTCCGGTTAACCAGGGGGCCCTAGCTTTAGTGGACGTGAGCAACAACCCTGCCTGCTCCCGGTGTGTAGACACTGAGAGCAGGCTGGATTAATGGGACACCTGACTGGTTCCATGTGTTGCTCGGACCACCACACTGACTGATCTGTACCGGAAAGGTTCTCCCGTGATCCGTAACTTCAAGCGCACCGCTGCCATCCTCGGCGTCGTCGCCGCCGGCTCCGCCGCTCTCGTCGCCTGTGGCGACTCCGACAACGGCTCTGCCGACACCGACACCACCGCCACCACCGCTGCTGAGGGCGGCGAGGGCGCGGAGGGCACCACCGACGGCCTCTCCGGCACCTCCGGCCAGCTGGTCGCTGAGGGTGCTTCCTCCCAGCAGAACGCCATGAACTACTTCGGCCAGAAGTACCAGGAGGCCGTCTCCGGCGCCTCCCTGGCCTACAACGCCACCGGTTCCGGTGCAGGCCGCACCAACTTCATCGGCGGCCAGGTCATGTTCGCCGGCTCCGACTCCCCGCTGAAGGACGATCAGGTCGAGCCGGCCGCAGAGCGTTGCGGTGGCAACGAGGCATGGCACCTGCCGTTCGTCATCGGCCCGGTCGCCATCGCCTACAACCTCGAGGGTGTCGAGGACCTCAACCTCAGCGTCGACACCGTCGCCAAGATCTTCAAGGGCGAGATCACCAAGTGGAACGACGAGGCCATCGCCGCCGAGAACGAGGGCGTCGAGCTTCCGGACACCGACATCAAGGTCGTCTACCGCTCCGACGAGTCCGGCACCACCGACAACTTCCAGAAGTTCCTCGGTGCCGCCACCGACATCTGGGAGACCGAGGGTCAGGTCTTCCCGTCCGAGGTCGGCGAGGGCGCCAACGGCTCCAACGGTGTCGCCTCCCAGGTCACCGCCATCGACGGCGGCATCACCTACGTCGAGTCCGGCTTTGCCGAGCAGCAGGGCCTGGGCATCGCCAACCTGGACTTCGGTGCCGGCCCGGTCGAGCTCAACAAGGAGTCCGTGGGCGTCGCCCTGGACAACCTGCAGTTCGCTTCCGAGGGCCACGACATGGTCGTCGACACCGAGGCTCTCTTCGGCTCCGACGCCGAGGGCGCCTACCCGCTCATCCTGACCACCTACGAGATCGTCTGCTCGGCCGGCTACGACGAGTCGACCTCCGCCATGGTCAAGGACTTCCTCAAGGTTGCTCTGGACTCCCAGGACGAGCAGCTCCAGGAGCTGGGCTACATCCCGGTCACCGGTGCCCACGCTGAGCGCCTGGCTGAGGCCGTCGACGCAATCCAGTAACAACCCTGGGGCCTGACCGGGTGATGTTCATCACCCGGGAGGGCGTCCGGACCGCCCCAATGTGGCTGCGGTCAAACATGAAAGCAGCCCCCGTGAGCGATCTGCCATCGGGGGCGCTGTCACGTCCTGAGCACTTGTTTCGGGGCGCGACACACTAACCGTCATATCCCTTTCTTTCGAAGGATCTACGCCTTATGGCAAGCAACCGACCGACCACGGATGAGCAGGTGACCGCGGCCGACCAGCCGATCACCAACTCCGTGGGCACCATCGGCACCACGCAGCAGCCTGATGCCCCGGATCACTCGGACATCAAGGCCTCCGGTGGCGTCAAGCGTCCCGGTGACCGCATCTTCGAGTTCCTGTCCACCGCCTCTGCGACCCTGATCACCGTCCTCATCGCCGCCATCGGCCTCTTCCTGATCTGGCGTGCGGTCCCGTCCCTCAACCGCAACGCCGAAGGCTGGACGGGATTCTTCACCTACACCGGCCCCTGGAACACCGGTAACACCGAGGCGATGCTCTTCGGTATCCCGAACCTGTTCGCGGTCACCGTCCTCATCTCCGTCGTGGCGCTCTTCATCGCCATGCCGGTCGCCCTCGGTATCGCGATCTTCCTGTCGAACTACGCCCCGAAGCGCGCCGTCAAGCCGCTCGGTTACCTCGTCGACATGCTCGCCGCGGTCCCGTCGATCGTCTACGGTCTGTGGGGCTGGCAGGTGCTCGGCCCGGCACTGTCCGGCTTCTACGAGTGGGTCCACGGCTGGGGCGGCAACTTCTTCCTGTTCGCCACCTACGCCAACTCCCCGTCGTTCGCCACCGGCCGCAACATCCTCACCGGCGGCATCGTCCTGGCCGTGATGATCCTCCCGGTCATCGCCGCCACCGCCCGCGAGGTCTTCGTCCAGACCCCGCGCGGCCAGATCGAGGCCGCCCTGGCCCTCGGCGCCACCCGCTGGGAGGTCGTCCGCATGACCGTGCTGCCGTTCGGTCTCTCCGGTTACATCTCCGGCTCCATGCTGGGCCTGGGTCGTGCGCTCGGTGAGACCATGGCTCTGTACATGGTCGTCTCGCCGTCCTCGGCCTTCCGCTTCTCGCTGTTCGACGGTGGCACCACCTTCGCCACCGCCATCGCGAACGCCGCCCCCGAGTTCAACAACGACATTCAGGCGGGTGCCTACATCGCCGCCGGTCTGGTGCTGTTCCTCCTGACCTTCGTCGTGAACTCCATCGCCCGTGCCCTCGTGGCCAAGAAGTAGACGGAGGAAAACAATGACCGACAACGTCAACACCGTCACCCCGACTGCCACCGCACTGGGCTCCGGCAGCTCCTTCACCCACATCTCCCAGTCCCGCAAGACCACCAACACCATGGCCACCGTCCTGGTGTATGCCACCATGGCCCTGGCCATGGTCCCGCTGGTGTGGGTGCTGTGGACCGTCATCGCCCGCGGTATCTCCCCGATCCTCAACGCCGCCTGGTGGACCGAGTCCCAGGCCTCCGTGCTGTACCACACCCCCGGTGGTGGTGCGGCCCACGCCATCGTCGGTACGCTCATGCAGACCGCGATCGCCTCGGTCCTGTCCGTCCCGATCGGCATCTTCACCGCGATCTACCTGGTCGAGTACGCCAACGGAAACCGCCTCGGCCGCATGACCACCTTCATGGTCGACATCCTCACCGGTGTCCCGTCGATCGTCGCCGCACTGTTCATCTTCACCACCTGGATCACCCTCTTCGGGTTCCAGCGTTCCGGCATGGCCGTCGCCCTGTCGCTGGTGCTGCTCATGGTGCCCGTCGTCGTCCGTAACACCGAGGAGATGCTCCGCGTGGTCCCGATGGACCTGCGCGAGGCCTCCTACGCGCTGGGTGTGCCCAAGTGGAAGACGATCGCCAAGATCGTCCTCCCGACGGCACTGTCCGGCATCGTCACCGGCATCATGCTGTCCATCGCCCGCGTCATGGGCGAGTCCGCCCCGGTCCTCATCCTCGTGGGTTCCACCCAGGCGATGAACCTCGACGCCATGACCGGCCCGCAGTCCTCCCTGCCGCTGATGATGCTCGACATGTACAAGGCCGGTACCTCGCCGGCGGTCCTCGACAAGCTGTGGGGCGCCGCCCTCACCCTGGTCCTCATCATCGCGCTGCTGAACATCGGCGCGCGCCTGATCTCCGCCAAGTTCTCGGTCAAGCAGTAGCTTCGGCCCGTCGATAAGCAAGAAACAAGGAGTTACTGATGTCCAAGCTCGAACTCAACGACGTCAACATCTACTACGGCGACTTCCACGCCGTGCAGAACGTCAACCTGCAGATCCCGGCCCAGGCCGTCACCGCATTCATCGGCCCGTCCGGCTGCGGTAAGTCCACCGTTCTCCGTACCCTCAACCGCATGCACGAGGTCATCCCGGGCGCCTACGTCAAGGGTGAGATCCTCCTCGACGGTGAGGACATCTACGGTTCCAAGGTCGACCCGGTCTCCGTGCGCAACACCATCGGCATGGTGTTCCAGAAGGCCAACCCGTTCCCGACCATGTCCATCGAGGACAACGTCGTCGCCGGCCTCAAGCTCTCCGGCGAGAAGAACAAGAAGAAGCTCAAGGAGGTCGCGGAGAAGTCCCTGCGCGGCGCCAACCTGTGGGAGGAGGTCAAGGACCGCCTCGACAAGCCGGGCGGCGGCCTCTCCGGTGGTCAGCAGCAGCGTCTGTGCATCGCCCGCGCCATCGCCGTCGAGCCGGAGGTGCTCCTCATGGATGAGCCCTGCTCCGCTCTCGACCCGATCTCGACCCTCGCCGTGGAGGACCTCATCCACGAGCTCAAGGAAGAGTTCACCATCGTCATCGTGACCCACAACATGCAGCAGGCTGCCCGTGTGTCCGACAAGACCGCCTTCTACTCCCTCGAGGCCACCGGCAAGCCGGGCCGCCTCGTCGAGTTCGGTGACACGAAGAAGATCTTCGAGAACCCGGACCAGAAGGAGACCGAGGACTACATCGCCGGCCGCTTCGGATAAGCAGCCCACGCCCCACCCCGCTCCTGGTCCGAGCAACCCACAGTCAACCCGCAGGCCCGCCGTGCAGCACGCACGGCGGGCCTGCGGGCTTCCCTCTGCCTACACTGGGACCGGAAGTATTGAACCGGGTAAAACAGGAGGAAATATGGGGCAGGGAGCAGACACCGTCAGGCTGGCAGGGCACCCGCCCCGGGACCTGGCCACCGTGCTGCAGGGGGCGAAGCGCTGCCCCGTGGTGCACACCGGCGAGGGTGACGTGGTGATCATCGGACATCCCGAGGTCGTGGCCGCGGCGGGGGATCCGGTCGTGTTCAGTTCCCGGGTGTCCTCCCATCTGCAGTTGCCCAACGGACTCGACGGGGAGGAGCACGCCCGCTGGCGGGCGCTCATCGAGCGGTACCTGGAACGCGGGGTCGTCGATAAGCGGGGGCCGGAGTTCCGGGAGGCGGCGCGCACCGTGATCGCCGAGAGCCTGCCCGGGCCCCGGGGTGAGGTCGATGCCGTCACTGATCTGGGTACCCGCTACGCGGTACGCGCGATGACCACCTGGCTCGGCTGGCCACGGGCACTCGAAGGCCGGCTCGTCGCCTGGGTGGGGGACAACGCCGCCGCGACGCGGTCCGGGGACCGCGCGCGGACCGCCGCAGTGGCCGCGGACTTCGACCGGATCATCGCCACCGTCGTGGAACCGCGGCTCACGGACGACACCACCGCCGAGGGGGACGTCACCCGGCAGCTGATCACCGACACCAGTCTCGGGCGGCCGCTGCACCGGGAGGAGGTCGTCTCCGTCCTGCGCAACTGGACCGGCGGCGACCTCAGCTCCATGGCCCTGTGCATCGGCGTGATCCTCCACCGGCTGTCCACGGACACCGCCCTGCAGGAGCACCTGCGATTCGGCGTGCCGCAGGCGGAGTTCGAGGCGATCATCGACGAGATCCTGCGGTTGGACAGCCCGTTCGTCTCCAACCGGCGGGTCAACACCCGCCCCGTGACCATCGGTGGGGTGGACCTGCCGGAGGGGCAACGCGTGCGGCTGCACTGGACCGCCGCGAACCTCGATCCGGCGGCGTTCGGGGAGCCGGGGGAGTTCCGGCCGGACACCCACGCCGCCGCGAACCTCGTGTGGGGGACCGGCCCCCATGTGTGCCCGGGCCGGGCGCTGTCCATGGTGGAGATGCGGGCGTTCCTCGACGAACTGCTGGCGGCGGCGGTCGTGCGCCCGGGATCCGGCCCCGGAACACGGGCGACGCACCCGGTCGGCGGCTGGGAGAGCCTGCCGGTGCACCTGGAGCGGTGCTGACTACCCGGCGGGCGGGGGGCGGTGGCCGCGGTCGGAGAACTGGCGCTCCAGCGCGGCGAAGCGGGCGGCGATGTCGGCGTCGGCGCGGTCGCGCTCCTGCTTCTCGGTGTACTCGTCCGGGGTGAGGCCGGAGGTGAGGTAGACGATGCGGGCGGCGACGTTGACGCAGTGGTCGGCGTAGCGCTCGTAGTAGCGGGAGAGCAGGGCGACGTCGACGGCCTCGCGGGTGGTGTGCTCCCACTCGCGCATGGTGAGCATGGTGAGCATGTACTCGTTGAGGTCGTCGATGGCGTCGTCGTCCTCGTTGAGGACGAGGGCGACGTCGGCGTTGGGGTCGACGAGGATGTCGCGGGTCTTCTCGCCCATCTCCTCGACGAGGCGGGCCATCTCCTTGAAGTAGCCGAGGAGCTGCACCGGGATGGCGTGCTCCGGGTGGCGGCGGCGGGCGGCCTTGGCGATGTGCATGGCCAGGGCGGCCATGCGGTCGAAGTCCTCGACGATGTAGATGGAGGAGACGACCTGGCGCAGGTCGCGGGCGACCGGGCCCTCGAGGGCGAGGAGCTGGACGGCGCGGTCCTCGCAGCGCGTGCGGATCTCCTCGAGCGGCTCGGCGCAGGAGATGGCGTCCTCGGCGGGCTCGAGGGCGGCGTCGAGAAGCGCGGCGGAGGCATTGGTCATGATCGAACGCACCGTGTCGCACATGACGATGAGGTCATGGGCGAAGTTGTCCAGATGTTCCCGGTAAGCGATACGCATAGGACCCATCTTAAGGTGCACGAAACGGTTCCGCCGGGTCAGGCGAACCTAAATGACATGAAATTGGAAATCACTAACCGGATCAACCACCGGAATGCATGATCTCCGCGCCGTCCGGGACGGTCGCGTCCTCCGGGTCGTCGAGCCACCCGTCGGGAAGCGCGACCTTGGAGGGGGAGCCCTGGCGGCCGCGGGCACCGTCGGAATCCTCGGCGACCGCCGCCGAGTCGGCCCACGGCGCGAGCAGCTCGCGCAGCTGCGCCAGTGTGGACACGCGGGCCAGGTTCGAGCGGACCTCACCGCCGACGGGGAAGCCGCGCAGGTACCAGCCCATGTGCTTGCGCAGGTCACGGCAGGCGTGCTGTTCACCGTCGTGCTCGGCGAGGAGCTCGGCGTGGCGCATGATGATGCGTGTGACCTCCCCGAGGGTGGGGGTGGGCGGCAGCGGCTCCCCGCGCAGCTCGGCGGAGAGTTCGGCGAACAGCCACGGGCGGCCGAGGCAGCCGCGGCCGACGACCACGCCGTCGCAACCGGTCTCGTCCATCATGCGGCGCGCGTCGGCGGCGGCGAAGATGTCGCCGTTGCCCAGGACGGGGATGCCGGAGCCGCGCAGGTGCTCGACGAGGGCGGTGATCTGCGACCAGTCGGCCTCACCGGAGTAGCGCTGGGCGGCGGTGCGGGCGTGGAGCGCCACGGCGGCCGCGCCCTCCTCGACCGCGATGCGGCCGGCGTCGAGATGCGTGTGGTGCTCGTCGTCGATGCCGACGCGGAACTTCACGGTCACCGGAATGTCTGTACCTTCAGTGGCGCGGACGGCGGCGGCGACGATGTTGCCGAAGAGGCGCCGCTTGTAGGGGATGGCCGAGCCGCCGCCTTTGCGGGTGACCTTCGGGACGGGGCAGCCGAAGTTCATGTCGATGTGGTCGGCCATGTTCTCGTCGACTATCATCTTCGCGGCCCGGTACGTGTACTCCGGGTCGGTGGTGTACAGCTGCATGCTCCGGGGGTTCTCGTCCGGGGCGAAGGTGGTCATGTGGAGGGTCTTCTCGTTGCGTTCGACGAGTGCCCGGGCGGTGATCATCTCGCAGACGTAGAGGCCGGAGACGGTGCCGGTCTTCTCGATCTCCTGCTCCCGGCACAGCGTGCGGAACGCCACGTTGGTCACGCCGGCCATGGGGGCCAGGACCACGGGGGAGTTCAGGGTCAGGGAGCCGATGTTCACAGTCACACCGCCATTCTCCCCCGCGGGGGTGGCGGGAACCAAACAACTCCGGGGTTCTCCCCGCGGTTTCCCCAGGAGGTGCCGTACGATTAACACAGTTGCGTGCTTTGCGGCGGCGTCACGCCATTTCCGCTAATGTGGTCACCGTAACTAAATGGCTCCTGTGTAACCGACACGACACTCGTGCGTGCGGTGCGGGTGCCGTACGACAACTCTCACAGACACTGCGGGCCCGCCACCGGAACGTGTGGCCCGGTAATCAGGAGGAACTTACATGTCCGATCGCATCGCCAACGACCTGCTCCGCGGCAAGGTCATGTCCGCCGACGAGGCAGCCCAGTTCATCGACAACGGTGACATCGTGGGTATGTCCGGCTTCACCGGCGCTGCCTACCCGAAGGCCATTCCGACCGCCATCGCCAACCGTGCGAAGGAGGCTCAGTCCAAGGGGGACGAGTACAAGGTGGACATCCTCACCGGTGCCTCCACGGCCCCGGACTGTGACGGTGTCATGGCTGAGGCAGGTGCGATCCGCTACCGCATGCCGTACCAGTCCGATCCGACCATGCGTAACGCCATCAACGCCGGCGAGATGAAGTACCAGGACATCCACCTGTCCCACTCCGGCCAGCAGGTCGAGCACGGCTTCTTCGGCAAGAACATCGACGTCGCCGTCGTCGAGGCCACCCGCATCACCGAGGAGGGCTACCTCATCCCGTCCTCCGGTGTCGGTAACAACGTCGACTACCTCGACTCCGCACGCAAGATCATCATCGAGGTCAACGAGTGGCAGTCCCTCGACCTCGAGGGCATGGCCGACGTCTACCGCATCCAGCACCTGCCGAACCGCACCCCGATCCCGATCATCAACTCCGGTGACCGCATCGGCAAGACCTACATCGACATCGACATCGACAAGGTCGTCGCCGTCGTCGAGACCAACGCCCCGGACCGCAACGCGCCGTTCAAGCCGATCGACGACATCTCCAAGAAGATCGCCGGCTACTTCCTCGACTTCCTCGAGGGTGAGGTCAAGGCCGGTCGCCTGGCGTACGACAACTACATCATGCAGTCCGGTGTCGGTAACGTCCCGAACGCCGTGATGGCCGGTCTGCTGGACTCCAAGTTCGAGAAGATCGAGGCCTACACCGAGGTCATCCAGGACGGCATGGTCGACCTCATCGACGCCGGCAAGATGACCGTCGCGTCCGCCACCTCCTTCTCCCTCTCCCCGGAGTACGCAGAGAAGATGAACGCGGAGGCCAAGCGCTACCGCGAGCACATCATCCTGCGCCCGCTGCAGGTCTCCAACCACCCGGAGGTCATCCGCCGCGTCGGCCTGATCTCCTCCAACGGCATGATCGAGGCCGACATCTACGGCAACATCAACTCCACCCACGTGGCCGGCTCCCGCATCATGAACGGTATCGGCGGCTCGGGCGACTTCACCCGTAACGCCCGTATCTCCACCTTCATCTCCCCGTCGGACGCCAAGGGCGGCGACATCTCCGCGATCGTCCCCTTCGCCTCCCACATCGACCACACCGAGCACGACGCCATGGTCGTCATCACCGAGCACGGTGTCGCCGACCTGCGTGGCCTGGCTCCGCGTGACCGCGTCGCCAAGATGATCGCTGTCGCTCACCCGGATTACCGCCCGCTGCTCGAGGAGTACGTCGAGCGCGCCAACGCCGGCAAGTTCCAGCAGACCCCGCACGATCTCGCGACCGCGCTGTCCTTCCACCAGCGCTTCCTCGAGACCGGCTCCATGAAGCAGAACTAGACCCCTGCTTATCGACGATCCCCCGTCGTCCGCCTCACCGCGGACGACGGGGGATCGGTCGTTCTACTCGGGCCGGAAGATCTGCCCCTGCGCCGCGGCCCAGGCGACGCGGCCGACGGCCCCGAGGACGATACCGGTGGCGGCGACGAGCGCGATGATCCCGAGGGCCGTGTGGAACCCGGAGCCGGTGGCCCCGGCCATCGCGACCGTCACGGTGGCGACGGTGGCCACGGGGAAGGTGTAGGCGAGGATCGGCAGGGAGAAGGGGAGCTTCATCAGGCGGGGCACCTGGGTGAGCAGCAGCAGGGCGAAGAACACGGCGGTGGCGTGGAGGACGATCCCCACCGGGTCGGCGAGGGAGCCGGTGAGTGACTGCCACGACAGTGCGACGACCGACGGCGGCGCGAGGAAGATCGCGATGGTCGGGGTGAGCTTCGCCGGCAGGGGATTGTCGTGGACGAGCACCCGGTTGAGCAGCATCGGCCACAGGCCCAGCCAGAAGATCACGCCGACGCCGAAGGAGAACCACGCGAGCTCGAGGTTGCCCACGGCGGGGGCGGCGAGCGGGGTGACCACGTTGCCGACGATGGGGATGAGCCACGCGGGGGTCATGGTGTCGCGGTGATGTCGCGGCGGCCGAACCAGGCGCTGATGACGTAGAGAGTGGCGACGAGGTGCCCGACCGCGCCGATCCACCACAGGACGCGGGCGAGGTCCGGTGCCAGGTCGGTGAGGCCGGTGGCGAGGATGAGCAGGGAGATGGTGATCGTCGGCACGAAGGCCATGCGGATCGGGTGGGTGAGATCGGCGCGGACCGCATCAGGGTGGCGCACCAGTTTGCCCAGGAGGCGAAGAGGGGGACCGGAATGTGTCGCAGCACGGGGGCGACCTTTCTGTGAGGGGGCGAAACGCCCCGCTGCTCGGGTGAGCACCGGGGCGTCGATAAGCGGGGTTTGCTACTTCTGGATGGCCTTCTCGACGGTCTCCTCGTCGATCGGCTTGGTGCAGAAGAACCAGTCGACGCACTCGACGTCCCCCTCGCCGCCGGTCATGCGGTTCTCGGCGACACCGCAGGAACCGGCGGTGGGCACGATGACGCGCTCACCCGGACGCCAGTCGGCCGGGGTGGCGACGTTGAACTCGTCGGCGGTCTGCAGGGCCTTGACGACGCGCAGGATCTCGTCGAAGTTACGGCCGGTGGACAGCGGGTAGTAGAGGATGGTGCGGACCTTGGCCTCGGGGTCGATGATGAAGACCGCGCGGACGGCGGAGGTCTCGGCCTCGCCCGGCATGATCATGCCGTACTTGCGGGAGACGTTCATGGAGACGTCGTCGATGAGGGGGAACTTGACGTCGACGTTCTTCCAGCCGCGGAACTCCATCTTCTCGCGGATGGTGCGCAGCCAGGCGATGTGGGAGTACAGGCCGTCGACGGAGACGCCCACGAGCTCGGTGTTGTACTTGCGGAACTCGTCCTCCATGACGGCGAAGGTCATGAACTCGGAGGTGCACACCGGGGTGAAGTCCGCCGGGTGGGAGAAGAGGATGACCCACTTGCCCCGGTAGTCGGAGGGGAAGTTGACGGGGCCCTGGGTGGACTCGGCGGTGAACTCGGGGGCGGTGTCGCCGATGCGGGGCATGGAGTAGGCCTGCTGGGTGGTGTCGGTGGTCTCAGTCATGAGAGCTCCTTCAAGTCGGGAATGGGATTTGTAGATACCCCGTGGGGTATAGTTCCATAGTGGTCCTATTGTCAGCGACTGTCAATAAATGTGAATAAAAGTGACTTAGTTATCAATCCTCGTGGGTGACCACCAGGACACTGCGTTCCGCCCGCGCGCCCGGCAGCGGCCCGGTGGTGAGCATCCCGAGCAGGCGACCGGCGTCGTCGGCGGCGATGTGGGCGGTGGGTTCGTCGAGCAGCAGCACCGGGGCGGTCGAGCACAGGGCGCGGGCCAGCAGCAGGCGCCGGCGCTGGCCGGAGGACAGCGACCCTGCCCCGTCGGTGAGCAGCAGATCGAGCTCGAGAGGCAGGCCGACGGCGTCGAGGGCCTCCTGCATCACCCCGTCCCCGGCCTCCGGGTTGCCCACGCGCAGGTTCTCCCGGACGGTGGTGGCGAACACCCACTCGTCCTCGGTGTGCACGCGTATCGACGCCCGCCGTGCCTCCACCCCCGGCGACAGCTCACCGGAGACGGGCTCCAGGAGGCCCGCGAGAGTGAGCAGCAGCGTCGTCTTGCCGCAGCCGCTCGGACCGCGGATGACCTGCCGCTCACCCGGTGCCAGGTCGAGATTCCAGGTCCGGTCACCCCATGCGCAGCGCAGGTCGACCGCCCGCAGGTGCAGGTCGGTGGCGTTCCGCGCGGTCGGGGGCGGGGGTGTCGTGGTCATCACCGCGGCGAGCCGACGTTCGGCAGCGGCCGCCTCGTCCGCGTGGATGGCGGCGGCCGCCAACGGGCCGTGCGCCTCGAAGGCGGCCAACGGCAGCATGACGAGCATGCCCAGCCACGTCGGCTCCCCGGTGTACGTGACCGCACCCAGGGCCAGCAGCGCGAGGACGGTGATCCCGGTCGTCCACGCCTCCGCGGCGGCGGCCGGGCCGAGGGGGCGGTCGGCCGCCACCCGGGCGGCACTACTGCGGGTCGAGGCTGCGGAGGCCCGTGCGATGCGCTCGGCACCGAGACCCGCGGCCTCGAACTCCACGCGGTGGTCGAGGACGCGGTCGAGTTCCTCCGTCCATGCGTCGTGGGCGGTGGCGCGCCGGGCCGAACGGGCCGCACGCACGGCCAACCGCGGGACGAGGACGCCCGTCACCAGATAGGCCAGGGCGAGGACGAGGCCGGCCAGCGGGTGCAGCCACCCTGCGCCGAGGACCGCCACCACCGACAGCACGACGGCCACGCCGCGTGGGACGAGCGATCGGACGATGAGGTCGGTGACGCGCTCGGCGTCGGTGATCACCTGGCTCAGTCCCTCCGCACGGGTGCGGGCGAGCCCGTCACGCACCAGGGCGGTGAACAGGCGGGCCCGCAGGGTGGTCAGGGCGTCGAGGGCCAGCCGGTGGGAGACGAGACGGTCCAGGTAACGGAATACCGCCCGCGAGATGCCCAGCGCGCGGACCGCGGTAATGGCCACCGAGAGATCGAGCACCGGGGGCATCTCCCAGGCGCGGGTGATGAGCCACCCCGACAGCACCGTCAGACTGAGCGCCGACAGGAGCGTCACCGCCCCGGCGAGCACGGCGAGGACGAGGTCGCGGCGGCGGAGGCCGGCCAGTCGCAGCATGGTCACAGTGACACCACCTCGTCGGCCAGCGCCAGGAGGCGGGGGTCGTGCGTGGCGACGACCACCGCATCCCCGGCGGCCGCCCGCGCGCGCAGCACGGCGCCGATGTCCTCGACGAGCCCGGTGTCGAGGTGGGCGGTGGGTTCGTCGAGAAGCAGCAGACGCGGGCCGCCGTCGCCCCGGGCCAGGGTGCGGGACAGGGCGAGGCGCTGCCCCTGACCGGCGGAGATGCCGGTGCTGTGCGCGCCGAGCCGCTGCCCGGCCGGCACTCCGATGTCCACGCCGGTCTCCCGCGGCGGGGCACCCAGCAGGGCGAGGTTGTCGGCCACCGTGCCGGGAACGAGGACGGGGCGCGCCGGGAGGTAGTCGATGACCTCCGGTTCCGGCGCGATGATCCGGCCGTCGACAAGCTCCTCCGGGAGGACGCCGAGCACGGCGAGGAACACCGTCGACTTGCCGGAGCCGTTGGGCCCGTGGAGGACGGTGACCGCCCCCGGCCGGGCGTCGACGCTGAGCTGCGCGGGGGTGACCCCGTCCCGGCTGCGGACCGACAGGTCCTCGATGCGCAACCCGACGCCCGCCTGCCGCCCCGGGGTGTAGGGGGCGGGGGAGGGGGCGTCGATGAGCGGGAGGACCTCGTCCACCGCGGTGAGGCCGTCAACCGCGGCGTGGAAGGACGTGCCGACGCGGCGGATGGGCGAATAGACCTCCGGGACGATGATGAGTGCGATGAGGCCGGCCGCCAGGGGGATGCTCCCGTCGAGCAGGCGCAGGCCGATCCCGACCGCGACGAGGGCCACGGACAGCGTGGCGATGAACTCGAGGGCGAAGGAGGAGAGGAACGCCAGCCGCAGCACCGACATCGTCGAGTCCGCGTGCCGACGCCCGCCCGATTCCACCTCGCGCGCCGGGCCCTCGGTGGCGTCCAGGGCGCGGAGGGTGAGTGCGCCGGAGAGCAGGTCCGCGAGCTGCCCGCCGAGAGCGGAGGTTATCCGCAGGCGCCGCTGCGTGTGCGCGCGGGTGAGCGTGCCGATGAGCACCATGAACACCGGGATGAGCGGCACCGTCACCAGCGCCAGCACCCCCGACACCGGATCCGCCAGGAACACCACGAGCAGCGCCGCCGGGGTGGCCAGCACGACCGACACCAGCGCGGGCAGGAACTCGTTGAGGTAGGGGCGGAAGTCCTCCAGTCCGGTGGTGAGCACCGCCCGCCAGTGGCCGGACTGCTCCTGCACGGCGCGGGGATCCCGGTGCCGCAGCGCGTGCAGCGCCGCGGTGCGCAGGGTGTCGATGGTGTCGCCGACCCCACGATCCGACCAGTGCTGGGCCAGCCAGGCAACCCCACCGTGGGCGACAATGACCGCCCCCAGGACGGGAAGAGTCCACCATGGGAAGGGCCCACCGGTGATGAGCTGCGCTGCAGCCCACCCCAGGAGGACGCCACGGGCCAGCACCAGCACGGTGGACAGCGCCTGCGCCACGCCCGCCCGGATGATGAGCGGGCGGACCGGCGGGATGAGACGCAGGAGGCGGGGATCGACGGGAGCGCGGGTGGAGGTGGCCATGTCAGGCGCGCACGCGTTGACGGAAGGACCAGTAGGTCCAGCCCTGGGCGAGAAGCACCACCGGCACCAGGAAGAGGGCGGCCCAGGACATGATCGTCAGGGTGTAGTCCGAGCTCGAGGAGTTCCAGATGTCGAGGCTCACGCCGTCCGCCAGCGTGGTGGGCATGAGGTAGGGGAACATCGCGCCGAAGATGAGCGACCCCAGCCCGAGGATGGCGACGAAGGTGGCGCTGAAGGCGAGGCCGTCGCGGCCCCGGACGAGCAGGATGACGGCGGCGAGCAGGCAGACGAGGACGACGGCGACGGCGATCCACGTGAGCGGGCGGCCGTGGGCGAGCTGCAGCCACAGGGCGAAACCACCGACAATGAGGATCACCGGGGCGGCGATGATGCGGCCGAGGCGGTGGGCGTCGTCACGCAGGGGGCCTGCGGTCTTGAGCCCGAGGAACGTCACCGCATGCAGGGCGAAGATCGCGAGGAACGCCAGGCCGCCGAGCAGTCCGAAGGGGGTCAGCAGCTGGACGAGGCCGTCGAGACCCGAGGGGATCTGGCGGGCGGCGTCGACCGGGACGCCGCGGACCAGGTTGGCGAACGCCACGCCCCACAGCAGCGCCGGCACCCACGAGCCGATGCCGATGCCGATGTCGGAGTAGATCCGCCAGCGGGGTGTGTCCACCTTGGTCCGCCACTCCAGCGCCACGCCGCGGACGATGAGCGCCAGCAGGATGAGCAGCAGGGGCAGGTAGAAACCGGAGAACATCGTCGCGTACCACTCCGGGAACGCGGCGAACAGGGCACCACCGGCGGTGATGAGCCACACCTCGTTGCCGTCCCACACGGGGCCGATCGTCTGCACGGCGGCGTCGCGACGCCGCGCCCGCTCCTCCCGGTCCTTCCCGCGGCCGAGGAACGGCAGCAGCATGCCGACGCCGAAGTCGAAGCCCTCGAGCACAAAGTAACCGAGGAACAGGACGGCGATGAGAATGAACCACAGGGTCTGCAGATCCATGATCTAGTTCTCCTTCCCGGTGTCGGTGTCGGTGCCGAAGGTGAGGGGCGTGAGCTCCTCCTCCTTCGGCCCGTAGGTGTCGGCGGCGATATCCGCGGAGGCGCCGACGGGCAGCGGGCCGGCGAGGGTGTGCCGGCGCATGAGCCAGAACCACACGACCGCCAGCGCGCCGTAGAGGAGGGTGAAGGAGATGAGCGAGGTCCACACCGTGGCGACCGAGTGGTTGGACACACCGAAGTCGACGATCATGTGGATCTCGTGCTCCATGTTCGGGGCGTCCGGGCCGAAGCTGATGTTCGGGTGGACGATCCACGGCTGGCGGCCCATCTCCGTGAAGATCCAGCCGAAGGAGTTCGACAGGAACGGGAACGGGATGGCGGCCAGGGCACCCCACGCGAACCACCGGTTCGTACTCACCCGGCCCCGGCGCGTGAGCCAGAAGCCGAGGACCACGAGAAGGAGGGAGACCGCCATGAGGCCGATCATGAGGCGGAAGGACCAGTAGGTGACGAACAGGTTCGGGGTGTAGTTGCCCGGACCGTAGATCGTCTCGTAGTGCGCCTGCAGATCGGTGACGCCCTGCAGCGTGACACCGGTGAAGGAGCCGGCCGCCAGGAACGGCAGGACCCAGGGTACGGAGATGACCTCGATGACCGAGTCACAGTCGTTGAACGTGGAGAACGCGAAGATGGAGAACCACGGGTCCTGCTCCGTGTGGCACAGGGCCTCGGCGGAGGCCATCTTCATCGGCTGGTACTCGAACATGAGCTTCGCCTGCAGGTCACCCGTGATCGCCAGCCCGACGGAGGCGAGGATGATCACCCACAGCCCCATGCGCAGCAACGGGCGCCACATGGTGACGGCGTCGTCACCCGCCTGCCCGGCGGTGTGGAGGCGTGAACGCACCATCCAGAAGGCGCTGATGCCCGCGATGAACGTGCCCGCGACGAGGAAGGACCCGGTCACCGCGTGCGGGAAGGCGGTCAGCGCGATGGGGTTGGTGAGCAGCTCGCCGATGTCGATGAGCTCCGCGCGGCCCGTCTCCGGGTTGTAGGCGGCACCCGTGGGGCGCTGCATGAAGGAGTTCGCCACGATGATGAAGTACGCCGAGACGTTGACGGCGATCGCCACCATCCAGATGGAGAGCAGATGCAGGGCCTTCGGGACGCGCCCCCAGCCGAAGATCCACACGCCGAGGAAGATCGACTCGATGAAGAAGGCGGCCAGGCCCTCGAGCGCGAGAGGGGCACCGAAGACGTCACCGACGAAGCGGGAGTACTCACTCCAGTTCATGCCGAACTGGAACTCCTGCACGATGCCCGTCACCACGCCCATGGCGAAGTTGATGAGGAAGAGGGTGCCGAAGAAACGCGTGGCCC
>DGYFI06203__coassemble_982_pt1 | contig 45504 bp, 40 predicted proteins | sample DGYFI06203__metabat2_high_PE_041 | metagenome-assembled genome bin DGYFI06203 | reverse complement strand
GCCACTGCGGTGACCACCCGTTTCGGGGCGGCGGGGGAGCGCTGCCACCGCATCGCCCGCGCCGCCGCCGACCGCCGCGTCGCCCCCGACCTGCCCGCCGCGGACCTGTCGGTGGCGGTCACCCCGGAGGACCCCATCGACCGGGTCGACGCCGCCGCCTTCGCCGCCCGCCAGCTGGCGAACATCCTCCACGAACGGCTGCGCACCGCCGGGCTCACCTGCCTGCGGCTGCGCGTGCTCGCGGAGCTGGCCGACGGTACCCGCCTGGAACGCATCTGGCGCACCCGCGAACCGCTCACCGAGTCCGCCACCGCGGACCGGGTGCGCTGGCAGCTCGACGGCTGGCTCACCTCCGGAGGGGCGGGTGCCATCGCCACCCTCATCCTCGAGCCCTTGGAGTCCGCCCCGCCGGACGTCGTCGGTGCGCTGTGGGGGGAGCGGAACGACACCACCGCCGTGCGCCGCGCCGCCAACCGGGTGCAGTCGACGCTGGGCATCGACAAGGTGCTCACCCCGCGGCTCGTCGGTGGGCGGGGAGTGGCGGAGCGGATCGACTTCGTGCCGTACGGGGAGGAACGGGGCGTCGATAAGCAGGGGAGCTGGCCGGGAAGGATTCCCGGCCCCCTGCCGGCCCGCCTGACGCACCCGGCAACGAGGGTCCGGATGCTCAACGCCCGGGCGCAGGACGTGGTGGTCACCGCGGAGGCACTGCTCAGCGACACACCCCACGCGCTCGGCTGGGGGCGGCACCGCTACCGGGTGGCGGCATGGGCCGGGCCCTGGCCCGTGGACACCGGCTGGTGGGGGCCCGACGCGCAACGCGTGGCCCGCCTGCAGGTCGTCGGCCAGGCCGAGAATGAACGACACCCCCGCGCCTGGCTGCTGCTGTGGCTGAGCGGGGGTGGGTGGCGGATCGAGGCCGGCTACTGACGGTGGCGGACGTCGATGACCAGACGGTGCGGATCGTGGAGGACCTCCACCGAGTACGGCAGCTTCTCCTTCATGCCGATGACGAACTGCGAACGCCCCTCGAACGTGCCCACCGAGACGACCTCCGTGACGTTGCCCTCCCCGGCGACGGTGCCCATGTGCGGATCCTGGCGGCCCAGCTCGAAGGGGTAGGTCGTGCCGTCGATGTTGACGTTGAGTGCCACCGACCCCTGCACCTCCACCGGGTTGCCGGAACCCTGCTGCGTCGGGGCGGTGGTGTAGTCGACGAACCAGCCCGGGGCACCGTCACCGACGAGGTCGAAGACGACACGGTCGAAACCGTCGTGGGCGGCCACGCGGACGGACTCCACCATGAGCATCGCCGGGGCGTCCGGGCGGGCGGTCTTCTGCGCCACGTCCGCGGTGCCGATGGACGTGGTGTCCGGGCCGCCGAGGGTGGCGGCGGTGAGGGTCTCCACCAGGGAACGCTCCCCGTCAGCGGTGCGGTTCTCCTGCCCGACCCCGGTCCCGCAGGCCGCCAACCCCAAAGACCCCGCGGCCAGGATGGCGGCGAGGGAGGTGCGGCGTGGTGAGGTCTTGCGAAGCGGCCCCGGGGATTCATTCATATGACACACCGTAACCACAGGGAGTGGCGATGATGAACTCAAAAAGCGTCTCCGCCGGGGATCGTGATCATCTCGTTGTAAAGCAACCCTAAGTGTCGCCGGGTGACTGGCGGAGCCTGTGGTACACATCGCTAGGCTGGGTGCATGACTGAAGCTGCCGACCTCCGCTGCTCCGACGTGACCGGCGAACCGCTGCCCGGCTCCGCGAAGCAGGAACGCGTCTACGTCATCCTCGAATGGCCCCACGGCTGGAGCCGCGACGTCCTCGACGGCGGCGTCTTCGGCGAGGAGCTCACCGCCCGGCTCAAGAGCAAGCTGGGCAAGGACGCCGGGCTGCAGCTCATCCGCCACCCCGGCCGCGACGGCCGCCGCATCACCAGCCACCACCTGTTCCTGGTGTTCGCGGAGGAGGCGCGCGTCGAGAAGCTCATGGTCGACGGGCCGGAGGCCATCCTCGACCTCGATCTCAGCGGCCCGGGCCGCAACAACGCGGAGCTTATCGACGCCCCGCTCGTCCTCGTCTGCACCCACGGCAAGCGCGACGTGTGCTGCGCCCTCAAGGGCCGCCCGCTGGCGGCCGCCCTGTCGGAGCGCCACCCGGGGACGGTGGTGTGGGAGACCTCGCACACCAAGGGTCACCGCTTCGCGGCGTCCGTGCTGCTCATGCCGTGGGGCTACAGCTACGGCCGCCTCAACGAGGAGGCCGGGGACGCGCTGGTGCGTGCGGCGTTGCGCGGCGAGTACTTCCATCCCGGCAACCGCGGGCGCGGACTGCACGGGCCCCGCGGGCAGGTCGCCGAACTGGCCGTCGCCCGCGAGCTGCTGACGGCGGGGGAGCAGCTGTTCTTCGGCGAACTGGCGGTGCTCGAGTCGGACGAGGGGGTCGTCGTGGTGCACTCCGACGGCCGCTCCTGGCACGTCACGCTGGAGCAGCGCGACGTCGAGGGTGTCGTCTCCTCCTGCGGCGACGCCCCCAAGACCGGCCGGGTGTGGGTGGCCGCCGACGTTCGCGCGGACCGGGCCGACCTCGGCTGGGACGGGCGGGAGTAGCGGTTGGGGGTATTTCACTACGGGCAGAAGACGGGTGGTCCGTGGCCGCCACGCGATGAATGCCCGACGTGGAATACCCTGTTGCCGGCACTCCCTAAAGTCCCTCGATGATGTCGAGGAACTCCTCCGCGTACGACACCCGCTGGCGCAGCTTGGCCAGGCGGGCGCGGGCGTCGTCGTGGACCCGCTCGATGGTGGCGCGCGCGGCGGGGGAGGCGGGGTGCTCGGCGGCGTCGAGGAACTCCTTCATCTCCTCGAGCGTGAACTGCAGCGGCTTCATGCGGCGCACCAGCAGGATGCGCTCGACGTCGCGTTCGGAGTAGAGGCGGAAACCGCCGGGGGTCTTTCCGGAGGGGGAGACGACGCCGACCTCGTCGTAGTGGCGCAGCGAACGGATGGACAACCCGGTGCGTTCGGCGACCTCGCCGATCTTCATGCCCTCGTCCACGTGCGCCCCTTCGGTTTGTCGGCCCGAAACTCTACCGTTACGGTAGGTTTGGTTCTCCGGTGGTCACCACCACCGTATCCTCCCCTCATCCCCGGCAAGGGAGCAGCCCGTGTCCCACCCCGTCCAGGAAGCGGCGCCCACCGGCGTCGTGGCGTCCTTCCGGCACGCCTTCTCCTCCCCGACCCGCCTGCGCACCGAGGTGCTCGGCGGGCTCGTCGTCGCGCTCGCACTCATCCCCGAGGCGATCGCGTTCTCCATCCTCGCCGGCGTCGACCCCCGCGTCGGTCTCTTCGCGTCGGTGACCATGGCCGTCACCATCGCCTTCACCGGCGGCCGCCCGGCGATGATCTCCGCCGCCACCGGCGCCGTCGCCCTGGTCATCGCGCCGGTTATGCGCGACCACGGTTACGACCACTTCATCGCCACGGTGCTGCTCGCCGGTGTCATCCAGATCGCGATGGCGGTGCTCGGCGTCGCCAAGCTCATGCGCTTCATCCCGCGGTCGGTGATGACCGGCTTCGTCAACGCCCTCGGAATCCTCGTGTTCATGGCCCAGCTCACCCACCTGTGGGACGTGCCGTGGCTGGTGTACCCGCTGTTCGCCCTCGGCATCGTCATCATGCTCGGCTTCCCGCGGCTGACCACCGTGGTGCCCGCCCCGCTGGTGACCATCGTCGTCCTCACCGCCCTCGTGGTGCTCACCGGCTGGTCCGTCCCGGACGTCGCCGACCAGGGCGAACTGCCCAGCTCGCTGCCCGAACTCTTCGTCCCGGCGGTGCCGCTCACCCTGGAGACCCTGCAGATCATCGCCCCCTACGCCTTCGCCATGGCGCTCGTCGGACTCATGGAGTCCCTCATGACCGCCAAGCTCGTCGACGACATCACCGACGCCCACTCCGACAAGACCCGCGAGAGCTGGGGCCAGGGCGTGGCCAACCTCGTCACCGGTGCCTTCGGCGGCATGGGCGGCTGCGCCATGATCGGCCAGACCATGATCAACGTCCGCGAGGCCGGCGCCCGCACCCGCTTGTCGACGCTCCTCTCCGGCGTCTTCCTCCTCATCTTCGTCGTCGCCCTCGGCGACATCGTCGGCCTCATCCCCATGGCCGCCCTCGTGGCGATCATGGTGCTCGTGGCCCTGGGCACCATCGACTGGCACTCCCTCCACCCGCGGACCCTGCAGCTCATGCCGCGCAGCGAGACCCTCGTCATGCTGGTCACCGTCGTCGCGACGCTGACCACCCACAACCTCGCCGTCGGCGTCATCGGCGGCGTGCTCACCGCCATGATCATGTTCGCCCGCCGCGTCGCCCACATGGTGGAGATCGAGAAGGTCCGCGAGGTCGACGTCGACGACGACGGACAGGTCGACATCCGCACCTACCGCGTCACCGGCCAGCTGTTCTGGGCCTCCTCCAACGACCTCGTCTACCGGTTCGACTACCACGACACCGCCCGCCACATCGTCATCGATCTCTCCCAGGCCGAGGTGTGGGACGCCTCCACCGTGGCCACCCTCGACGCCATCCAGCAGAAGTTCCAGGCCCGCGGCAAGATCGTCGACATCATCGGCCTCGACGGCCAGAGCAAGTACCGCCTCGACCGGCTCTCCGGCAAACTGGGGGCATGAGCGACTTCCCCACCTGGGTGACGCAGCGCCGCCAGCAGGCGGCCGCCGCCATGGCCGAGTTGTCCGGCAACGCCTCCGCCTGCGCCCTGGGACGCGCCGGGCGCAGCTTCCCCGCCTTCAAGTACCACGAGGGGGCCACCGCGGCACTCGGGGAACTGGCGCGGGCCCTCCGCCGGGGTGACGCGGACATCACGGAACTGCTCACCCGCTGGCAGGCCCCCGGTGGCACCGGTCGCGACTGGGAGGCCTACACCGCCGGCGGACGCGAGGCGCTCGAGGAGGCCGCCGAGGCCGCAGAGGCCGCCGAGCGGCTCAGGTGAGGCGGCGCAGCGTCGGGGCGACGGACTCGAGGACCTCGTCCGCGGCGTCCATGACCTCGTCGGGGGACCAACCGAAGGCGTAGGAACGGTCGGCCGCGGCGTGCAGGGCCAGGTCGTTCCAGGAGTCACCGAAGGAGTAGAGCCGCACCTCCTCCCGCGGCAGCCCCAGATCCGCGATCACCTCCGCGATGCCCGTGGCCTTGTCCACACCCGCCGGCACGATGTCGAGGAAGGTGCGGTTGATGTGCACCGCCACGTCCGGGCAGGCGGCGAGGATGTTCTCCCGCAGCTGCCGCTGGCGGGAGGGGTTGTCCGGCACCCACACGGGGAGGCAGGCGACGTCGTGGTCCGCGAGCTCCGCCAGATCCCTCTGCTCCCACTCGCGCAGGATCGTGCCGGTGAGCCGGGCGGGCTGCTCCGAGAGGAGGACGTCCGGGCCGTGGAGGGTGGTGGCGTAGACGGCGACGGTGGGGTCTCCGAGCAGCGGGGTGAGGATGTCGTGGAGGCTGCCCGTGGGCACCGTCCGGGAGAACAGGTAGTTCCCGGCCCGGTCCGCCACGCCGGCCCCGGTGAACACCACCGAGTAGTCGAAGACCAGGCCGTGGGGTTCGAGGGCCTGGCGTAGCGCGGAGAGGGATTTGCCGGTCGCCGCGACGGCCAGATGGCCGGCGTCCTGCCAGGCGCGGATGGCGGCGACGTCCGCGGCGGCGATGCCGTCGGGGAACAGGAGGGTTCCGTCGATGTCGAAGGCGGCGATCTTCATGCCTCCGAGCGTAGCCGCGTTCTCACGTACCCCGATGTGTTCGCCGGTGGAACGCGACCTGGGGAAACGGCGGGCACCCCGGCACATCGGAGTACGCCACAACGCGGGCGTCGACCCGCTGCATTCATACCCCCACCGTCCGCCCCGGAACACCCGTGGTGACGTGTACTCGACAGGGGCGATAGGGCAGGTACGCGCACGCTACCCACCCCGGAGACGCGACAACCCCCGACCGGCGAGGGTCGGGGGCTGCAGCGGAAGGAGACGCGTCAGCGGCGCATGATCCTCCGCGAGAGCCAGTTGCCGAAGAGCTGGGCGAGCTGGACGATGATGACGATGACGATGACCGCCGCGTAGGTGACCTCGTAGTCGTAGGCGCGGTAGCCGTAGACGATGGCGAAGTCACCCAGGCCGCCGCCGCCGATGTAGCCGGCCATGGCGGACATGTCGACGACGGCGATGAAGATGAAGGTGTAGCCCAGGACCAGCGGGCCGAGGGCCTCCGGGATGATCACGGTGCGGATGATCCGCCAGGGGCTCGCGCCCATGGCGCGGGCGGCCTCGATGACGCCGGGGTCGATGGCCACGAGGTTCTGCTCGACGATGCGGGCCACGGCGAAGGCGGCGGCGATGCACATGACGAAGATCGCCGCGGACCGTCCGATGGTGGTGCCGATGAACTGGAGTGTCACCGGCGCGAGCATCGCGATGAGGATGATGAAGGGGATGGGGCGGACGAAGTTGACCAGGACGTTGAGGACCCAGTAGATCGGCTTCGACTGCAGGATGCCGCCGGCGCGGGAGGTGTAGAGCAGCAGGCCGATGAGCAGGCCGCCGATGCCGCCGAAGATCATCGTCAGCGACACCATGACGAGGGTGTCGCCGATGGCGTCGACGAAGGTGCCGCCGAGGCGGTTCCAGTCGGCCGCGAGGTGGGTGGTGGTCATCGCGTGATCTCCTCGATGTCGGTGGTGCGGGACAGCGTGTCGCGGAACCGGTCGATCGCCGCGTCCGGGCCGGTGAGGCGGACGGTCATCTTGCCGAAGGACTGGCGCTGCAGGGTGGTCACGCCGCCGTGGACGATGCTGATGCCCAGTCCGTCCTCGCGGGCGGCGGCTGCGGCGGTGAAGAAGCCGGAGTCCTCGGTGAGGTTGATGGTGAACAGGCGGCCGTCGTGGGCGAGGAGGTCCTCGGCCTCGACGAGGTCGGGGGTGTTGCGCAGCGAGGTGGAGACGAAGCGCTGGGCGACCTTGGTCTGCGGGTGGGAGAACACCTCGTAGACGCTGCCGTACTCGACGACCTTGCCGGCCTCCATGACGGCGACCTTGTCGGCGATGGCGCGGACCACGTCCATCTCGTGGGTGATGACGACGATGGTGATGCCCAGGTCGCGGTTGATCTCCCGCAGGAGGTTGAGCACGTCGTGGGTGGTCTCCGGGTCGAGCGCGGAGGTGGCCTCGTCGGCGAGGAGGAGGCGCGGGTTGGTGGCCAGGGCGCGGGCGATGCCGACGCGCTGCTTCTGGCCTCCGGAGAGCTGCTCCGGGTAGTTGTTGCCCTTGTCGGACAGTCCGACGAAGTCGAGGAGTTCGGCGACGCGCTTCTTCCGTTCCGCCTTGGGCATGCCGGCCAGTTCCAGGGGGTAGGCGATGTTGCCGGCGGCGGTGCGGGAGTGGAAGAGGTTGAACTGCTGGAAGATCATGCCGATGCCCCGCCGGATGGACCGCAGCTTGGACTCGGGGAGGCCGACGACGTCGGTGCCGTCGAGAAGCAGTTGTCCGGAGGTCGTGGAGTCCAGCCCGTTGATGAGGCGGACGAGGGTCGACTTGCCGGCGCCGGAGTAGCCGATGACGCCGAGGATCTCGCCGGGTTCGACGGTGAGGGTGACGCCGTCGACGGCGCGGGTCTCGGTCTTCTTCTGGTTGGTGAAGACCTTGGTCACATCGCGGAACTCGATGCGGGTTCCGGTACGCGGCCGGATGGGGGATGCGGTGTCGGACACGGGTGCGGGGCCGTTCTGGGAGGGGGATGGGTCGGGGTAAATGCTAAACCCCGCCGCGGGCAGGCGACGGGGTAGGCATGGGGTGGGGCTTACTGCTCGCCGGCTGCGAGGCGCTCCATGATCTCGGTGAGATCCTCGGCGGGGCGCTCGACGGTGACGGCGGTGTTGCCGGAGGACTCCATGATGGCGTCGGTGACGGCCTGGTCCTTCCAGATCTCGGCGAGGCGGTTGAGGGTCTCGTCGTCGGCCTTGTCCGGGGTGGTCACCCAGACGTTGATGTAGGGCTCGGCCTGCTCGTTGTCCGGGTCGTCCTGGAAGATGGCGTCGAGCGGGTCGATGCCGGCGCGCTCCAGGAAGGAGTTGTTGATGACGGCGGGGCGGCCCTCGTGGAAGACGGTGGTGGTCTGTGCGGCGTCGACGGCGATGACCTGGACCTGCGAGGCTTCGGTGTCGATGTCGGCGGGGGCCGGGTCGAGCAGGCCCTCCTCCTTGAGGGTGACCAGGCCGGCCTGGACGAGGACGTTGATGGCGCGGCCCTGGTTGGTGGCGTCGTTCGGGATCGCGACCTCTTCGCCCTCGATGCCGTCGAGGCTGTCGTGGCCCTGCCAGAACAGTGCCAGCGGGTAGATCTCGGTGGAGGCGTAGGGGACGAGCTCCTCGCCGGCACCCTCGTTGTAGGAGGCGAGGAACTTGAGGTGCTGGAACTTGTTGACGTCGATCTGGCCCTGGGCGAGGGCGTCGTTCGGGGTGTTGTAGTCGGAGAACGGCACGATCTCGATGTCGATGCCCTCTTCCTCGACGAGGTCGGCGAAGACGTCCCACTCCTTGAGGTTGGCGTCGGTGGTGCCGATGCGGACGGTCTCGCCGGAGGCGGCGGCGGTGGTGGTGCCGTCGGCGGCGGTGTCGTCGGCGGAGTCGTTGCCGCAGGCGACGAGGCCCACGGAGGCGATGGCGGCGGCTGCGGCGCCGGCGAAGATACGACGGAGAGTCATGGTGTTTGTCCTTACGTGTTGATCTGCTGGTTGCTCAACCTAGCACCAGGCGTACCGCTCTGTCTAGCCGGTGGGAGGCCATGCTTGGCACGGGTGTTCGATTCGCGGTAGATTGTGGCCCATGAGATTCAACGGTGGCGCGCCCCTCAACTGGTCGCGGCTGGAGCGCATCCTCTCCGGCCGTCCCGGCCCCACGCCCGTCCCCGTTGACCATCAGGGCGGGGATGCTTGTCGACGTCCCGTCAGTCCCCCGCCCGCCGTCGCGTTCGCCGAGCTCCACGCCGTGAGCTCCTACAGTTTCCTCGGCGGGGCGAGTGATCCGGAGTCGCTCGTGGAGCGGGCGGTGGAGCTGGGGCTGAGTGCATTGGCGCTGGTGGACCGCGACGGATTCTACGGGGCGGTGAAGTTCGCCGAGGCCGCGGCGGAGGCGGATCTGCCCACGGTGTTCGGCGCGGAGCTGAGTCTGGGGGAGCGGGTGCTGCCGGTCCTGGCGCGCGGCCCGGAAGGGTACCGGCGCCTGTCGCACCTCATGGCGGACGCCCACATGTCCACCGGGGTGAAGGGTGAGGTGGCCTACCCGCCGCTGCCCGGTGTCGCGGAGGCGCTGGGCGGGCACTGTGTGGTGCTCGCCGGGCATGAGTGGGTGGACGATATCGACCAGGTGATCGAGGCGTTCGGGGTCGGGGATGTCGTGCTCGAGTACGCGGTGACGATGACGCCGGAGGATGCCGATCATCACGAGAAACTCGACGGCTGTAGACGGCATGGTCTACGGGCGGTCGCCACCGCGCTGCCGGCCGCCGCCACCCGGGACCGGGCCCGCCTGGCCGGGGCGAAACGCGCCCTGGCCCGCCGCCTGTCGCTGGGGGACGCGGAACCGGACCTGCACCCCATGGGCGCGCCCTGGATGCGTTCCGGGGAGCAGATGGCCGGCCTGCTGCCGGACCGGCCGGAGCTCATTACCGCCACCCTCGACCTGGCCCGCGAGTGCGCGTTCACCCTCGACCTCGTGGCTCCGGACCTGCCGGATTTCCCCACCCCGGCCGGGCACACGGAGATGACCTGGCTGGCGGAGGTGACGCGGGAGCGGGCGGGGCGTCGATACGCATCCCGGCCGGATGAGATCCGGGCCCGGGCCGCGGAGCAGATCGAGCACGAGCTGGCCGTCATCGAGGGGCTCAACTTCCCCGGGTACTTCCTCATCGTCATGGACCTCGTCGACTTCTGCCGGGACAACGACATCCTGTGCCAGGGGCGCGGTTCGGCGGCGAACTCGGCGGTGTGTTTCGCCCTGGGCATCACCAACGCGGAGCCGATCTCCGCGGGCCTGCTGTTCGAGAGGTTCCTCTCACCCGACCGGGACGGCCCGCCGGACATCGACATCGACATCGAGTCCGGGCGCCGCGAGGAGGTCATCCAGTACGTCTTCGACCGCCACGGCCGGGACAAGGCGGCGCAGGTGGCCAACGTCATCACCTACCGCACGAAAGGGGCGCTGCGCGACGCCGCCCGGGCCCTCGGCCACCCGCCGGGCGCGGTCGACGCGTGGAGCAGGGGCACCGCCGAACCGCCTGCCGACGTGGTCGCGCTGGCCGCGCAGTTCAAGGGGCAGCCCCGGCACCTGGGGATCCACTCCGGGGGCATGGTCATCTGCGACCGGCCCATCGCCGACGTCGTGCCCGTCGAGTGGGCGCGGATGGAGAAACGCTCCGTCGTGCAGTGGGACAAGGACGACTGCGCCTCCGCCGGGCTGGTGAAATTCGACCTCCTCGGGCTCGGCATGCTCGAGGCGCTGCACCACATGATCGACCTCGTCGAGGAGCAGCACGGTCAGCGCATCCACCTGTGGGAACTCGACCTCGCCGACCCCGGGGTGTACGACATGCTGTGCCGGGCCGACGCCGTCGGCGTGTTCCAGGTGGAGTCCCGCGCCCAGCTGTCGACCCTGCCGCGCCTGCGCCCGCGGTGCTTCTTCGACCTCGTCGTCGAGGTCGCCCTCATCCGCCCCGGCCCCATCCAGGGCGGTTCCGTGCACCCCTACCTGCGGCGCCGCGCCGGGAAGGAGGAGATCACCTACGACCACCCCGTCCTGGAGAAGTCCCTGGGCAAGACACTGGGTATCCCGCTGTTCCAGGAGCAGCTCATGCAGATCGCCGTCGACGCCGCCGGCTTCTCCGGCGCGGAGGCCGACTCCCTGCGCCGCGCCATGGGCTCGAAACGTTCCCCGGCGCGGATGGCGGCGCTCAAGGACCGCTTCTTCCGCGGGGTGTGGGAGGCCAACGGCATCCCGGAGGAGACCGCGGAGAAGCTGTGGAACAAGATCGTCGCCTTCGCCGCCTACGGTTTCCCGGAGTCCCACTCGCAGTCCTTCGCGTCGCTGGTGTACTTCTCCGCCTGGTTCAAGCACCACTACCCGGCGGAGTTCTGCGTCGGCCTGCTGCGCGCCCAGCCGATGGGTTTCTACTCCCCGCAGTCGCTCATCCAGGATGCGCGTCGCCACGGGGTGGAGATCCTGCCCGTCGACGTGCAGGAGTCCGGGAAGGAGGCCCGCGTCGTCGACGGCCGGATCCGGGTCGGGCTGGGGCTCGTCACGGGGCTGGGGGCGGACGCCGCCGCGCGCATCGAGGCCGCCGCCCCCTTCAGCGGGATCCCCGACCTGGCGCGCCGGGCCGACCTCACCGTGGCGCACGTCGAGGCCCTGGCCCGGGCGGGGGCGCTGGAGTGCTTCGACGTGGACCGTCGGCAGGCGCTGTGGCAGGCGGGGGTCGCCGCCACCGAGAAGGCCGGCATGCTGCCGGGGCTGTCCGCCATAGACGCCCCGGCGCTGCCCGGCATGAACGCCTTCGAGCTCATGGTCGCCGACATCGCCGCCACCGGTGTCACCCACGACCGGCAGCCGATGGAGATGCTGCGGGCCTCGCTTGTCGACGCCGGCGTCCTCTCCGCCTCCGCCCTCCGGTCGGTGCCCGACGGCACCCGGGTGCGGGTCGCCGGGGTGGTCACCCACCGGCAGCGACCGGGTACCGCCTCCGGGCTGACCTTCCTCGGCATGGAGGACGAGACGGGGCTGCTCAACGTCATGGTCTCCGTCGGCCTGTGGAACCGGCAGCGGGTGGTGGCGCGGACGTCGAAAGCCCTGGTGGTGCGCGGAATCGTGCAGAACGCCTCCGGGGCGGTGACGGTCGTGGCCGACCACCTCGAGCCCCTGGTGCTGGGGGAGTGGCTGAGCAGGGGGTCGCGGGACTTCCACTGAGGACTCGTCAGATGTGTGCGGCCTACAATTGAGGGCATGAGTACATCGCAGGGGAGACTTGACCAGATTGCCGAGGACATCGCCCGCGCCGCCACCGTCGACGACGTCATCGCGGCACTCATCCGGGAGTGTGACCTGTCCCGGGCCGAGGCCCACCGGCTCGTCGGGGTGCAGGCCGACCACCTGTCCACCGAACTGTTCCCCGCCGGCGAACTGCCCACCGGCGAGGTCTATGACCAGCAGCGTTACGAGAACTGGCTCACCCGGGAACTCCGCACCACCTTCGCCTCCGCCATGGAGAAGGTGGAGGAGGACGTCGCGGGATTCCTCAAGGTCGTCTTCGGCCGCGGCGACGAACCCTCCGCCGAGTTCAACGCCGCCATCTTCCTCGGAGCCAAGAAGCGGGTGGCCCAGGACATCTCGTCCGTGGCCGTCGGCTACTTCTGCCGCGACGGCGTCGAGCACCTCAGGGCGTACGGCGCCGACTGGCGGAACCACCCATTCACCTCACCCGGCTGGTCCCGGGTGGGCACCTACGAGGTCCACCGGGACGACGAGGGGTTGTAATCGGGGGCTGCCGTCCTAGAGCCAGCGGTCGCGGACCATCTCGAAGACCGCGAGCAGCACGGCGGCGGCGATGGTACCGGCCAGCCATACGCCGAGGAAGAAGAGGATGTCGAAGATGTCCAGCGGCATCTCGCGGGTCATCAGCGTGGACACGAAGGCGATGATGACGGCGATGGTCGCGCCGGTGGGAATCTTGGACTGGAGGTACTCGAGGGCGATCACACCGGTCAGCGTAGTCACTAAGGTGGGGGCCGTGAATCCCGTTTCCCCGAAACTGTCCACCGCCCGTTACCTGGGCCGTCTGCCCTGGCTCATTGTTCCGCTCCTCGGGTGCGCGGTGCTGGCGTGGTGGCAGAGCCCGTGGTGGGGGATCGGGGCGGCGGCGTTCGGTGTCCTCCTGGCGTGGCAGGTCTGGCTCATCCCGGCGCAGGTGAAGCTGCTGGGGTGGCAGGAGACGGAGGATGAGCTGCTCATCACCAAGGGGAGGCTGTGGCACACGTTCACCGTCGTGCCCTACGGCCGTATCCAGTTCGTCGACGTCAGCGCCGGGCCGATCGAGCGGGCGCTGGGGATGAAGACGCTTAAGCTGCACACGGCGTCGGCGTCCTCGGATGCGACGGTGCAGGGCCTGCCCGCGGACACCGCCGACGCGCTGCGTGACCGCCTGGCTGTCCAGGCCCGGGAGAGGATGAGCGGGCTGTGAGCGCCGCGGAGTTCCGCCCGGTCCACCGTCTCACCCCGCTGTTGAAGTTCTGGACGGTCATCCTCGCCGTGCTGGCGGTGGTGGCGGTCAACATCAACCTCACGGTGCTCACCCGCGCCTGGACCTGGTTGGAGCAGGGGCAGTTTCTCCCGCTCCTCGGTGCGGCGGGTGCCTTCGGGCTGGCCTGCGCCCTGGTGTGGTTCGCCTCCCAGGTGTGGTGGAGGGCGATGGGGTTCCGCCTCGACGACGAGGAGGTCTCCCTGCGCCACGGCGTCCTGAGCCGGAATCTGCGCACGGCCCGCTACGACCGCATCCAGGCGGTCGACGTCGTGGAGTCCGTCATCGCGCGCCTCTTCGGGCTCGCGGCCGTCCGCGTGGAGACCGCCGGCGGCGGCAACTCCGTCATCGAGATCGCCTACCTGCCGAAGGCGGAGGCCGATGCCGTCCGCCGGGAGGTGCTGGCCCGCGCCCGCCGCACCCCTGACACCCCTGACACCCCTGCCCCCGTGCAGCCGGAGCCCGGGCGGGCCATCGTCCCGGAGATCCCCATCGGTCGTTCCCTGGCCGCCGCCGCCCTGCAGGGGAGCAGCATCGGCGGTGTCGTCGCGGTCGTCGCGATCCTGCTCTCCCCGCTGAGCTGGGCCACGCTCGTGCCGGTCCTCTTCGGTTTCGTGCCGGTCATCTGGAATCAGATCGACCGGGCCTGGCGTTTCACCGCGCGTCTCGACGACGACACCCTCCACCTCTCCTACGGTCTGGCGGACCGTCGGCGACAGTCCATCCCGCTGGAGCGTATCCACGGCGTCCGCCTCACCCAGCCGCTGCTGTGGCGGGCGACCGGCTGGTGGTTCATCTCCGTGTCCGTCGCGGGGTACGGCGTGACCGCGGGCCGCAACGCCGCGACCACCACCGTCCTGCCCGTCGGCTCCCGCGGGCAGGCCGATGCCCTCCTCGCCGTCATCGCCCCCGCCCCGCTTATCGACGCCCCCACCTTCACCTCCCCGGACCGCGCCCGGTGGGTCTCCCCCGTCGACCTGCGGCAGCAGTCGGTGACGGTGCGGGAGGACGCCGTGATCACCCGGCAGGGGCGTCTGAACCGCCGGATCAGCATCATCCACCCGAGCCACATCCAGGAGCTCTCCCTTACCCGCGGGCCCCTGCAGCAGCTCGTCGGCCTGTGCACCGTGCGTTTCGACCTCGTCCCCGGGCCCGTCCGCATGGCCGGCGAGGATCTCACCCCGGAGGACGGCCACGCCCTGCTCAACCGGCTGCGTCAGCGCAGTCTGCCCGCCTACACCCCGCCGGGGAACCCCAGCTGACGCCACGCCTCATACGTCGCGACGGCCGCCGAGTTCGAGAGGTTCATCGAGCGTCGCCCCGGCACCATGGGGATGCGTACCTCGTGCTCGAGGCGCGGATGGGCGAGGTGCTCCTCCGGCAGGCCCGTCGGCTCGGTGCCGAAGAGCAGGGCGTCGCCCGCGCGCCACGCCACGTCGGTGTGCCACACGGTGGCGCGGGTGGTGAAGGGGAAGATGCGGGAGGAGGGGAGCGTCGATAAGCATTCCTCGAAGGAGGCATGGACGGTGACCTCGGCGAGGTCGTGGTAGTCCAGGCCGGCGCGGCGCAGTTGTTTCTCCGTGAGGTCGAAGCCGAGCGGTTCGACGAGGTGCAGATGCGCCCCGGTGCCCGCGCACATGCGGATCGCGTTGCCCGTGTTCGGGGGAATGACGGGATTATCGAAGATGACGTGCAGTCGGGCCATGCAGGAGAGTCTAGGATGAGGGGCGTGACTGCGATCAAACTTGACGGACAGCTGTATCGGAACGAGATCTTCGAGGATCTGGGCAAGCGCACCGCCGCGCTCAAGGAGAAGGGCATCGTGCCCGGCCTGGCGACGGTGCTGGTCGGCGACGACCCGGCCTCCCACTCGTATGTGAAGATGAAGCACCGCGACTGCGAGCAGATCGGCATCAACTCCATCCGTAAGGATCTGCCGGCGGACATCTCCCAGGAGGACCTGCTCGCCGTCATCGACGAGCTCAACAACGACGACGCCTGCACCGGCTACATCGTCCAGCTCCCGCTGCCGAAGCACCTCGACGAGAACGCCGTGCTCGCCGCCATCGACCCCGACAAGGACGCCGACGGCCTGCACCCGGTCAACCTGGGCAAGCTCGTCCTCAACGAGCCCGCCCCGCTGCCGTGCACCCCGAACGGCTCCATCCACCTGCTGCGCCGCTTCGGCGTCGAACTCGACGGCGCGAAGGTCGTCGTCATCGGCCGTGGCGTCACCGTCGGCCGCCCCATCGGCCTCATGCTCACCCGCCGTTCCGAGAACTCCACCGTCACCCTGTGCCACACGGGCACGAAGGACCTGGCCGCGGAGACGAAGAACGCGGACGTCATCATCGCCGCCGCCGGCGTGCCGCACATGCTCACCGCCGACATGATCAAGCCGGGCGCCGCGGTGCTCGACGTCGGTGTCTCGCGTCTCGACGGCAAGCTCGCCGGCGACGTCCACCCGGATGTCTGGGAGGTCGCCGGTTTCGTCTCCCCGAACCCGGGTGGTGTCGGCCCGCTGACCCGCGCCTTCCTGGTGTCCAACGTCGTCGAGAGGGCGGAACTGCTCGCAGGTGAGTAGACCGCTGGACAATCCCCACGACCTGTCGGTGGCACCCTCGCGGCTGCCCCGCTGGGTGCAGTGGGGATTCCTCGGGTGGTTCGTGCTCGGGGTGATCGTGGCGAGTGTCTTCGCCCTCACCGAGCACTGGCGCCGCGCCACGTTCGTCCTCGGGGCCTCGCTGCTGTGGCTGGCCGTCGTGCGCTACACGTGCGACTCCCGCATCGTGGGCGTGTTCGCCGTGCGCTCCCGGCGTTTCGACGCCGCCTTCTGCACCGTCCTCGGGGGGACGATGGCGTTCCTGGCGGCGTCGGTGGACGCGCTGGGGTCCTAGTGTCCTAGTGCGGCGCAGGCCCGGCGAAAGATACCTCGAAGGGGGGTCCGGGTGCCTCCGGACCCCCCTTCGGAGTATGAAATGCCGCCTAGATGAGGTAGCCGTCGTCCTCGTGGTCGTCGTCGTTCAGCACGCTGAGGACGAAGAAGCGGCGGATGATGCGGTCCATCTGCCGGAACTCGGCGAGGAACGCGTCGTGGCCGACGGGGGAGGAGATCCGGGCGATGCCCATGAGCTCCGGGATGTTGCGGGAGAGGTGCTCCTGCTGGTGGTACGGGTAGAGGATGTCGGTGTCGACGCCGACGATCATCGTCGGCACCCGGCAGGCGCCGAGGGCCTTGTTGAGTCCGCCGCGGCCGCGGCCGATGTTGTGGCGGTTGAGGGACTCGGTGAGGACGACGTAGCTGCCGGCGTCAAAACGCTCGACCAGCTTCCTGCCGTGGTACTGCAGGTAGCTCTCCACGGCGAAGCGCTGCTCCGGGTCCCGGAACTCGCCGTGGGGGTTCTCCCCGTCCTGGCGGCCGGCACCGAAGCGCTCGTCGAGCTCCTGCTCGCCACGGTAGGTGAGGTGCGCGATGCGGCGGGCGGCGGCGAGGCCGGCGTCGGGGGAGGAGCCGGTGTCGTAGTAGTCGCCGCCCTGCCAGGCCGGGTCGCGTTCGATCGCGGAGATCTGCGCGGTCTGGATGCCGATCTGCCAGGCGCTCGCCCGGGCGGAGACGGCGATGACGCACGAGGCGTTGAGCTTGTCCGGGTACATCAGCGCCCACTCGAGCGCGCGGGCACCGCCCATGGAACCGCCGAGGACGGCGTGGAAGCGGGAGACGCCGAGGGCGTCGAGAAGCATCTTTTCGGCGGAGACCTGGTCGCGGATGGAGATCGCCGGGAACCGCGAACCCCAGCGGCCGCCGTCCGGGTGCTCGGAGGCGGGGCCGGTGGAGCCCTGGCAGCCGCCGATGACGTTGGTGCACACGATGCACCAGGCGTCGGTGTCGAGCGCGCGGCCGGGGCCGAGGAGGTCGCCCCACCAGTCGGCGACGTTGGTGTCGCCGGTCAGGGCGTGCTCGATGAGCACGAGGTTGTTGGTGCCGTCCGGATCGCCCCGGAACTCGCCCCAGCGCCGGTAGGCGATGGTGGCGTCACGGACGACGCCGCCGGCCTCCGTGGGGAGGTCACCGATGCGGATCTGCGCGAGTTCGCCCTGCGGGGCCAGAGTGAGGTTAGCGATGGGAGGTCACCTTCCTGGTGCGCTGGGGGAAACGGCGGGCATCTTGTTGAAAGACTAGATTTCCGTGCCCGCCCGCGCAAACAGCAAAGGTGCCAGAATCCACGTCCCCGCAGTTCAAGGACGTGGATATATATGGACCAAGCTGTCTTTTAGACGGCGTCGAGGGCGCGCTCGAGGTCGGCGATGATGTCGGTGACGGCCTCGATGCCCACCGACAGGCGGATCGTCTTCTGCGTCACCTGTGCCCGCGCCAGGCCCGCCTCATCCGACTGGGAGTGGGTGGTGGACGCCGGGTGCACGACCAGGGAGCGCACGTCGCCGACGTTCGCCAGGTTGGAGTGCAGCTGCAGCGCGTCGATGAAGCGCCACGCGTTCTCGCGGTCGTCGCCCGGGGCGTCGAGCTCGAAGGTGAACACGGAGCCGGTGTACTCCAGGCCCAGCTTCTCCTTGACGGCGCGGTAGGGGGAGTCGGCGGCGCCGGCGAAGTTCACCTTCGACACCTTCGGATGATTCCGCAGGAACTCCACCACCTGGACGGCGTTGGAGTTGTGGCGCTCGATGCGCAGCGGCAGGGTGTCCAGGCCCTGCAGCGTCACCCACGCGTTGAAGGGGCTTATCGACGCCCCCGTGTCACGCAGCAGGCCCACCCGCGCCTTGAGGCCGTAGGCGGCCGGGCCGAGGTCGGCGTACTTCAGGCCGTGGTAGGCCGCGTCCGGGGTGACGAACTGCTCGTGGACCGGCTGGCCGTCGCGCTCGACGGTCCAGTCGAAGGAACCGCCGTCGACGAGGATGCCGCCCAGGGCGGAGCCGTTGCCGGTGTAGAACTTGGTCAGCGATGCGACGACGACGTCGGCACCCAGCTCCAGCGGGCGGACCAGGGCGGCGGTGGCGATGGTGTTGTCCACGATGAGCGGGACGTGGTTGCGGTGGGCGACCTCGGCGACGGCCGGGATGTCGAGGATGTCGGCGGCCGGGTTGCCGAAGGTCTCGCCGTAGAAGGCCTTCGTGTTCGGCTGCACGGCGGCCTGCCAGGACTCCGGGTCATCCGGATTCTCGACGAAGGTGACCTCGATGCCCAGGCGCTTCAGGGTGACCTGGAAGAGGGTCTCGGTGCCGCCGTAGAGGTGCGGGGAGGTGACGATGTGGTCGCCCGCGCCCGCGACGTTGAGGATCGCGGCGGTCTCCGCGGCCTGGCCGGAGGCGAAGGCCACGGCGTGGACGCCGCCCTCGAGGGAGGCGATGCGGTTCTCCAGGGCCTCCACCGTCGGGTTCGTCAGGCGGGTGTACACCGGGCCGAGGTCCTCCAGTGCGAAACGCTGCTTCGCGTGCTCGGCGGAGTCGAAGACGTAGGAGGTGGTGAGGTGGATCGGCTGGTTACGGGAGTTGTTGTCCGAGTCCAGGGAGGAACCGGCGTGGATGGAGCGGGTGGCGAAGTCCCACTGGGCGGCTGCGGAGTTGTCGTATTTAGTCATGCGCGGAAGAGTAGAACGGATTCGCCCTGGAAGTAAACCGAGTGGTCTGTGGCAGGGATGTTTCTGCTGCTGAGTTGCATTGAATAAAAACAATCCACCGCTAGACCAAGTGGTCCACTCCAGGGGGTGTGGTGAGGGGGACGACAACACCGCCCTGGCCCGGAAATCCGGGCCAGGGCGGCGTCGTCAAGCGGCGGAAGCGGAGGCTACTTCTTCAGACCGTCGATGATCTCGTTGAACTTGGAGGACGGACGCATCACGTCGGAGGTCTTCTCATCGGACGGGTTGTAGTAACCACCCAGGTCCACGGCGGAACCCTGGTTGTCGATGAGCTCCTGGTCGATGGTCGCGGCCTCGGCGGCGAGAGCCTCGGCGACCGGCCGGAAGGTCTCGGCCAGCGCGGCGTCCTCGGACTGTGCGGCCAGCTCCTCGGCCCAGTAGGAGGCCAGGTAGAAGTGGGAACCGCGGTTGTCGATCTCGCCGACCTTGCGGGACGGGGACTTGCCCTCGGCCAGCAGCTTCTCGGTGGCCTTGTCCAGGGCGTCGGCCAGGACGGCGGCCTGGGCGTTGTCCTGGGTGCGGGACACGTGGCGCAGGGACTCGCCCAGGGCGAGGAACTCGCCGAGGGAATCCCAACGGAGGTGGTTCTCCTCCTGGACCTGCTGGACGTGCTTCGGGGCGGAGCCACCGGCACCGGTCTCGAACAGACCGCCGCCGGCCATGAGCGGCACGACGGAGAGCATCTTGGCGGAGGTGCCCAGCTCGAGGATCGGGAAGAGGTCGGTGTTGTAGTCACGCAGGACGTTACCGGTCACGGAGATGGTGTCCTCGCCGCGGCGGATGCGCTCGACGGAGAGCTTGGTCGCCTCGATCGGGGAGAGGATGCGGATGTCCAGGCCCTCGGTGTCGTGGTCGGCCAGGTACTTCTCAACCAGGGTGGTGAGGTTGCGGTCGTGGGCGCGCTCCGGGTCCAGCCAGAAGACGGCCGGCATGCCGGAGATGCGGGCGCGGTCGACGGCCAGCTTGACCCAGTCCTGGATCGGGGCGTCCTTGGTCTGGCAGGCGCGCCAGATGTCACCCTCGGAGACCTCGTGCTCGAGGAGGACGTCGCCCGCGGCGTTGCGGACCTCGACCTTGCCGTCGGACTCGATCTTGAAGGTCTTGTCGTGGGAGCCGTACTCCTCGGCCTTCTGGGCCATGAGGCCGACGTTCGGGACAGTGCCCATGGTGGTCGGATCGTAGGCGCCGTTGGCCTTGCAGTCCTCGATGACGGCCTGGTAGACGCCGGCGTAGGAGGAGTCCGGGATGACGGCCAGGGTGTCCTGTGTCTTGTCGTCCTTGTTCCACATCTGGCCGGAGGTGCGGATCATGGCCGGCATGGAGGCGTCGACGATGACGTCGGACGGGACGTGGAGGTTGGTGATGCCCTTGTCGGAGTTGACCATGGCCAGGTCCGGGCCGTTCGCCAGAGCCTCGTCGAAGGCGGCGCGGATCTCTGCGCCGTTGTCCAGGTCCTCGAGGCCGGAGTAGATGGCGCCGAGGCCGTTCTCACCGTCGAGGCCCGCGGCGAGCAGCTCCTCGCCGTACTTGTCGAAGACGTCGGAGAAGAAGGAGCGAACGACGTAGCCGAAGATGATCGGGTCGGAGACCTTCATCATGGTGGCCTTGAGGTGGACGGAGAAGAGGATGCCCTCCTCCTGGGCGCGCTTGACCTGCTCGTCGATGAAGGACTGCAGGGCGGCGGCACGCATGACGGTGCCGTCGACGACCTCGCCGGCCTGGACCTTGAGGTCGTCGCGCAGCTTGGTCTCGGTGCCGTCGGCGGCGACGTGGACGAAGGAGAGGGTGTCCTCGGCCGGCAGGATGACGGACTGCTCGTTGTGGCGGAAGTCGTCGGCGTCCATGGTGGCGACGTTGGTCCTGGAGTCGGCGGACCACTCGCCCATGCGGTGGGGGTTCTTCTTGACGAAGTTCTTCACGGCCTCCGGCGCCCGACGGTCGGAGTTGCCCTCACGGAGTACGGGGTTCACGGCGGAACCCTTCACTACGTCGTAGCGCTTCCGGGCGTCCTTCTCCTCGTCGGTCTGCGGGGAGTCGACGTACTCCGGGAGGTCGTAGCCCTGCTCCTGCAGCTCCTTGATCGCGGCCTTGAGCTGCGGGACGGAGGCGGAGATGTTCGGGAGCTTGATGATGTTGGCTTCCGGGGTCTTCGCCAGCTTGCCGAGCTCGGTGAGAGCGTCATCGATGCGCTGCTCCTCGGTGAGGCGGTCCGGGAACTGGGCCAGGATGCGGCCGGCGAGGGAGATGTCGCGGGTCTCGACATCAATTCCCGCGGTGCCGGCGAAGGCCTCCACAACAGGCTTGAACGAGTAGGTCGCGAGCAGCGGGGCCTCGTCGGTGCGGGTCCAGATGATCTTTGCCATGTAACTCCCTAACGCTTTCTTCAATTTCGGCAGTGTCAACGGCTAAGGATACCTGCCTGTACCTAACCACTGCCACCGTCGGGGATATGGTGGTCCCTATGAGTCTGACCATCACCTCCGTCAACGTCAATGGAATCCGCGCCGCCGTGAAGCAGCGGAACGAGGACAATCCGGGCATGCTCGCCTGGCTCGCGGAGTCCTCCGCTGACGTGGTGCTGCTCCAGGAGGTGCGCGCCACCGTCGAGGAGTCGATCAAGGCCCTCCAACCCGCCCTCGACGCGGGCTGGCACTACGTCGGCGCTCCGGCGGCCGCCCGGGGCCGGGCGGGGGTGGGCATCCTCTCCCGCGCCCCGCTTGACGACGTCCGCGTCGGCGTCGGTTCCTTCCTCGATTCCGGTCGCTGGATCGAGGGCACCTACGAGGGCGTCCGGGTGGCCTCCCTCTACCTGCCGAGCGGCTCGGCGGGTTCCGCCAAGCAGGACGAGAAGTACGCCTTCCTCGACGAGTTCGGCCCCTACCTCGACACCCTCGCGGCCGAGTACCCGGACATGGTCATCGGCGGCGACTGGAACATCTGCCACCGCCGGGAAGACCTGAAGAACTGGAAGGGCAACATGAAGAAGTCCGGCTTCCTCGCCGACGAGCGGGCCTTCATGGACTCGGTGTTCGGGTCCTTCCCGGACGACGCCCCGCAGGACAAGCCCGGACTGGGGGAGTACTTCGGAGTGGTCGACTACGCAGGGCGTACCATCCGAGGTGCGGCCACCGAACCGAGGTGGTTCGACGTGGCCCGTCGCCTCCAGCCGGAGGGGGACGGACCGTACACCTGGTGGACCTACCGCGGGCAGGCCTTCAACAACAACGCCGGCTGGCGCATCGACTACCAGGCGGCCACGCAGAGCATGCTCCACCGGGCCGAGCGCAGCTGGGTTGACCGCGCACCCACCGTGGAGACCCGCTGGTCCGATCATTCCCCCCTGAATGTGACCTACTCCACCGACTCCTAGGACGCCCATGGATGCCGTCGATACCGCGCAGCTGCTCGTCGTCACCTTCGTCATCGGCATCACCGCCGAGGCCATCACCGCCGCCCTGGCCGCCGGCAAGCAGAAGATGGATCTCTTCGGCGTCGTGGCACTCGCCGCGCTCACCGCGCTCGGCGGCGGCACCATCCGCGACATGGTGCTCGACACCTACCCCCTGACGTGGGTGGAGCAGCCGATCTACCTCATCATCGTGGTCGTCACCGCGCTGGTGACCGTGTCGTTGTCCTTCCTCATGCACTACTTCCGGAAGGTGTTCCTGCTCGCCGACGCCGTCGGTCTGGCCACCTTCTCCGTCATCGGCACCCAGATGGCCCTGGGGCTCGGGCACGGCTTCGTCATCGCCTGCGTGGCGTCGGTGGTCAACGGTGTGTCCGGCGGCATCCTCCGTGACCTCATGAGCGACCGCGTGCCGCTGGTGTTCTCCAAGGAGCTCTACGCCACCATCTCCATCTTCGTCACCTGCCTCTACATGGGGCTGCTGCAGATCGGAGTGGGGGAGAACTGGACCATCGTCATCACACTCGTCGCGGCCTTCGTCATCCGCGTCATCGCCATGTACTTCGGGCTCTCCCTGCCGGTGTTCGAGTACCAGACGGAGGGGGCGTCGAAGAACCCCCGGTCCTCCCTGCACTACCAGTCCACCCGCCGCAGCCTGCGTCGGTCCCGCAACCACGTCAGCTTCGACATCTCCCGCTACACCCTGCTGGGGAAGAAGCGGGCGAAGGGCCAGAAGAAGCAGCGTTGGGCGCTGCCGGAGGACGAGGAAGGCCCGGATCCGCAGGACAGCCCCCGGGCTTAACCCCGGGTGCTACAGTGTTGCACGACTGTCGAACTTTCAAGAGAAGTGGAACTCACATGCGCGCTCTCATTTACCTGGTCCTCGGTGCCGTCATCCTCGCCGCAGGCATCTTCTGGTACATGGCCGTCGGTTTCTCCGTCATGGCCATCATCGCCGCTCTCGTCATGGGTGCCGGCGGCGCCCTCATGGCGGCCGGCATCGCCGTCGCCCTGGACAAGCACAGCCCCACCTCCCGCAAGCTCTGAGCGGATTCCGTGGGGAGAAGGCGGCGTCGATAAGCAGGTGATCGACGCCGCCTTCGGCGTTGCGGGCTACACTCAACATCCATGAACGAGCAGAACCCGTCGACCGACTCCCGCCAGCGCGTCCTCTCCGGCATCCAGCCGACCGCGGACTCCTACCACCTGGGCAACTACCTCGGCGCCCTCAAGCAGTGGATCGACCTGCAGGACAACTACGACGCGTTCTACTTCATCCCCGACCTGCACGCCATCACCGTCGAGCAGGACCCGGAGGAGCTGCGCCAGCGCACCATCGCCGGCGCCGCCCAGCTCATCGCCCTGGGCATCGACCCCGCCAAGTCCACTCTCTTCGTGCAGTCGCACGTGCCGCAGCACGCCGAACTCACCTGGGTGCTGGGCTGCCTCACCGGCTTCGGCGAGGCCTCCCGCATGACCCAGTTCAAGGACAAGTCGGCCAAGCAGGGCGCGGACCGGGCCACCGTCGGCCTGTTCACCTACCCGGTGCTCATGGCCGCCGACATCCTCCTCTACAAGCCGCAGCTCGTTCCCGTCGGCGAGGACCAGCGCCAGCACCTCGAGCTCACCCGCACCCTCGCCGAGCGCTTCAACTCCCGCTACGGCGAGACCTTCGTCGTGCCGGAGAGCTTCATCCCGGAGGGCTCCGCCAAGATCCAGGATCTGCAGAACCCCACCGCGAAGATGTCCAAGTCCGGCGAGAACCCCAAGGGCTGCGTCAATCTTCTCGACGATCCGAAGACCTCCGCCAAGCGCATCCGCTCCGCCGTCACCGACAACGACGGCATCATCGCCTACGACAAGGACAACAAGCCGGGCGTGTCCAACCTGCTCGTCATCCAGTCGGCGCTCACCGGCACCCCGGTGGAGCAGCTGGTGGCCGGCTACGAGGGGGCCGGTTACGGTGCGCTCAAGGCCGACACCGCGGATGCCCTCGAGGCGTTCACCACCCCGCTGCGCGCGCGTTTCGACGAGCTCATGGCCGACCGCGGCGAGCTCGAGCGCATCCTGGCCGTCGGTGCCGAGCGTGCCCGCGAGGTCGCCGAGCCGCTCGTCCAGGACATCTACGACAAGGTCGGATTCCTCCGCCCCCTGCGCTAGCCGGTCCGGGGCGGGTGCCCACAGGTAACGGTTCAGCCGCAGCAGGTGCACTGCGCCACGATTTTCCCTACCGTTGAAGTCATATCAACACTGTGATGGTTTCAACGTTATCGAGGAGATCCCGTGGCTACGAGCACACATTCCGACCAGCGGTACACCGACGAGTTCGGCATCGAACGGGTCCGCGACGACGAGCCGGGCGCCGTCGACAAGGTGCGGGACAGATCCGAAGCGGTTGACCACATCATGCGCATGCAGGACCGTTACTCCTCCATGGGCGGCAACCAGTACGCCGCCGGCATCACCTACTTCTCGGTGCTGGCGATCTTCCCCATCCTCATGCTCGTGGTCGCGGGTATCGCCACCTTCCTGGCGAACCGCCCCGAGGTGCTCTCCCAGGTGCAGGAGCAGATCGCCGGCTCCGTCGACGGTGAGGTGGGCACCCTCCTCAACGACATCCTCGAGACCGCCATCGAGCAGCGTGGTGCCGTCGCCGGCATCGGTGCGCTGACCGCCCTGTGGTCCGGGCTCGGGTGGATGAACAACCTCCGCTACGGCGTGTCCAAGATGTGGAAGGTCGACCCGACGGCGGTGGGCAACTTCGTCAAGAACAAGGCCTCCGACCTGCTCGGCCTCATCGGCCTGCTGCTCGCCCTCGTCCTCGCGTTCGCCATCACCGCGATCTTCAACTCGGGGCTGACCACCTACGTCCTCGAGTTCTTCGGCCTCGGCGACGTCCCGGGTATCCGCTTCGTCACGTTCCTCGTCTCCATCGGCGTCGGTGTTCTGGCGAACTTCCTCGTCATGGCGTGGTTCGTGTTCTACCTGCCGCGCACCAAGGTGCCGCGCCGTTCCGGCCTGCAGGCGGCGCTCATCGGCGCCATCGCCTTCGAGGTGATCAAGCAGCTCGGTTCGCTGTTCGCCTCGAACGCCCTGTCCAACCCGGCGGGTGCGACCTTCGGCCCGATCATCGGTCTCATGGTCCTGCTCTACCTGGTGTGGCGCCTGGTGCTCTACGTGTCCGCCTGGGCGGCGACCTCCGAGGAGTCCATGGCACAGGCCCAGATGCCGGCCCCGGAGCCGGCCGTCATCCGCGTGCGCCAGGAGGTCAACCGGGGACCGGGGGCCGGCACCGCCGCCGGCCTGGGTGCTGCGGCCGCGGCGATCGGTGCCGGTGCCATCGCCCTGCTGCGTCGGAAGTAGACCTTCCGGTCATCAGGGTCAGGATCAGGGCTTCACCCGATGTGGTGGGGCCCTTCCCTTTTCTATCCTGGGCCCAACAAGAGACAACACACAGGATAAGGTGACCGTCATGAACTCGATGCCCAACCTCTACGAGATCCACAACCTCGACCGTTCCGCCTCCTCCGAGGACCTCGGCTACGCACTGGTCCAACGCGACCTGGAGATGGAGCAGCAGTTCATCTCCGAGACCGATGACCGTCGTCGCCGGCTGCAGACGGCTTTCGCCGTGCTCGCCGACGACCACCGTCGCGCCACCTATGACGATGCGCTCAACGCCTCCCTCCGGATGTCGTGGAGCGACCTGGAACACCTGGGCAACTTCGGCACGTTCCCCGACGCCAGCCTGCGCCCCGAGCCGTACCCGGAGCCGCAGCAGCAGCCGGGGGCGAACGCGTACAACTACCCGACCTACACGCCGGATTCCCCGCAGTCGGGCCCGGTGGGCAACCCCTTCGGACACCCGTCCCCCTACACCGCGTCGGTACCGGCCCCGCAGGGCCACGGTATGACCGGTGCCGTGCCGGGGGCCTACGTCGACCGCCCCTCGGCCCTCAAGCGCCTGGGCATGCTCATCATCGACGGACTGGCCTTCTCCCTGGTGGCCAGCGTCGTGCTCGTCGGCATGGACACCGAGGCCGCACTCGGGGCCATGCTCTACGCCCTCCTCGGCGCCGCATGGTTCGTGGGCTTCGAGGTTCTCACCGGTGCCTCCCCCGTCAAGCACCTGTTCGGCTACGAGGTCCGGGACCGGGAGACCGGTGACAAGCTCAGCTGGGAGCAGTCGGCGAAGCGCCAGTGGTGGCGCCTCATCAACATCGTCCCGGGCATCGGTTCGCTCATCAGCTTCTTCGGCATGATCGCCATCGGCATGTCCATCAAGCAGGACAACGGCTTCATCGGTTCCCACGACCGCTGGGCCGGCGCCGAGGTCGCCCGGAAGTCCGGACGCTGATCACGGCCGCCACCAGCGCGAGCAGACTGACCACCACCACCGCGATGATCCCCGGTTCCTCCCAGGGCCGGGGATCGTCCGCGTCGTGGACACCCGGGACCTCGGCCGGGTCCTCCTCGGGGGCCGGGGTGGGGGCGGTTTCCTCCTCGTCGACGACCACCGGTTCCAGCAGGCCGACGCCCTCGCCGGCGGGGACGGGCAGGGCGGCGTCGATGAGCAGGCGGGCCTGCTCCCAGGGGCGGGCCTTCTCCGTGGTGGTGTCGAGGATGACGGTGAACACCCGGCGGCCGTCCTGCTCCTTCGCGCCGACGAAGGTGTGGTTGGCGTCGTCGGTGAAGCCGGTCTTGCCGCCGAGTCCGTGCTCGTCGTTCATGAGCAGTCCGTTGTCGTTCCACACCTCGAACCCGGGCAGGTCGTCGAAACCGGGGAAGGGGATGTGGTCGGTGTTCATGATCTCCGCCAGCCGCGGGGTGGCGTAGGCCGCGCGGTAGATGAGTCCCATGTCGAAGGCGGAGGTGGACATGCCGGGGGCGTCGAGGCCGGAGTAGCTGGCCGCGCGGGTGTCCGTGGTGCCCAGCTCCCGGGCCAGCCTGTTGACCTTCTCCAGCGTCGCCTCGTCGCCGCCGAGCTCCTGCGCCAGGGCGTGGGCGGCGTCGTTGCCGGAGGCCAGCATGAGCCCGTGGAGCAGCTCGTCGACGGTGTAGGTGCCGCCCTCGCCGATGCCCACGGCGGAGCCGATCTGCTCCGCGGACGCCCGGTCGATGACAACCTCCCGCGCCGGGTCGAGTTCCTCGAGCGCGACCATCGCCAGCAGGACCTTGATGATGCTCGCCGGACGGTAGCGCCCGTGCGGGTCCTTCGCCGCGATGACCTCGCCGGTGTCCATGTCCGCCACGAGCCAGGCGCTGGCGTGGACTTCCTCGGGCACGTCGAAACCGCGCGGCGCGGTGACCCCGCAGGGCCCGTCGACGACGACGGGTAGGGGAGTGGGGTCCGCGCCGGGCTGCGGCACCTCGGAGGTGGTCCGCGGTTCCGGTGGGGTGAGCACGTTCGGGCAGTCGTCGGTGTCGGGGGCGTGCTCGCGCGTGGTGATCTCCGGTTCCGTGGATTCGGGGGTCTCCGGCGCGTCGGGGGCGGGCATGGGCGGCAGCGTGAGCGCAACCGCCAGCGTGAGTGAGGCGAGCATCTTCATGACGAAAGACATCGTATGCCCCCGTTAGGATGGTCCCCATGAGCGACATTTCCGACCTTCCCAAGGTCCTCCTCCACGACCACCTCGCCGGCCCGCCCGCGCAGACCCCCGCCGAGCTGACCGCCCAGGTCAGGGCGCATCTCGAGCGGCTCGTGGAGGACCACGTGGTCTACGTCGAGCTGCGCCTCTCGCCGCACCTGCACACCACCGGTGGGCTGACCCTTCAGGAGGTCGTCGACTGCGCCGTCGCCGGCCTCGACGTCCCGTTTATCGACGCCCGCCTGATCCCCACCGCCCACCCCGGACAGGATCCCACCGCCCTCGCGGAGCTGGTGGTGCGCAACCACGGCCCCCACATCGTCGGTTTCGACGTGGCCGGCGAATTCACCGGCCTGTCCGAGTTCGCGGACACCTTCCTTCTGCTCCGCGAGAACTATGTGCCCTTCTCAGTCCACGCCGGCCTCCACGGCGGCATCGACGAGATCGGCGAGGCGGTGCAGGCCGGTGCGGTGCGCCTCGGGCACGCCGTGGCGCTCATCGACGACTTCCACATCGACACCGAGGGCTTCGAGGGCGTGCTGCCCGGGAAGATCTCCGGCTGGGTACGCGACCGCCACCTCACCATCGAGACCGCCCCGTCTCTCGAGGTCTCCCTCGGCGTCGTCGACGAGTACTCCGAGCACCCGCTCACCCTGCTGCAGCAGCTCGGTTTCACCTGCACCGTCAACACCGCGCAGCTCGAGGCGGCGGGCAGCCTGAGCGCCGAGTTCGAGCGGCTGGAGCAGATCTTCGGCTACGGGCTGGAGGAGTTCTTCGACCTCACCGTCAACGCCGTGCGTGGTGCCTTCCTCACGGAGGTCGAGCGCCAGGACCTCCTCGAGCGCGTCATCCTCCCCGCCTACGAGTCCCAGGATCTGCAGGCCGGGCTCGATGAGTTCGCCGGCGCCGACACTGACGCTGACACGGACGACTCGTAATTACGTGAGGTCGGACCTCCGTTAGGTCGGAGGCGGCACACGTGAAACGCCACCCTCCTCCCGTAAATACGAGCGACGTATTTACGAGAGGAGCGTGGCGTCGATAAGCGACCGTCGGCCGTCAGAACTTCGAGAAACGCTTGACCAGCATCTCCTCCAGCTCCTTCCACGCGTTCGCGTGATCGGAGTAGGGCTTGGAGGGCACGTAGCCGGCGGTCTCGGTGGAGCCGAGCATGTAGGACAGGTAGTCCTGGGTGCGCGGGTTGGCCAGCAGGTAGGAGTTGAGCGAGTCGTCGGCGGCCCAGTCGGCGGCGTCGGCGAACAGCTCGTAACCGCGGCCCATCTGGGCCGTGTCGACGGCGTCCGGCCCCTTGCCGATGTCGGAGACCAGGCCCTGGAAGGAGTACTGGTTGTCCGGGTGGACGGTGACGTCGAGTTCACCGGCGTTGGCGTGGGTCATGACGGTCTCCCATGTGGCCAGGCCCGCCATGTCGTGCTCGTCGTTCTCCACCAGCCAGCGGGCGAGCTGACGGGTGGTGGGGAAGGTGAAGATCTCGCCGTGGCGGCCGAGGAACACCGGCGCACCGTCGACATAGGTGCGCAGGGTGTAGACGGACTTGCCGTCGAGGGTGATCTTCACCGGGTCGATGCCGGCGACGCCCCACACGGAGGAGTCGTACGGGTCGGCCTGTTCCTCGGCCTCCTTGGCGGCGGCCTCCGCGGCAGCGCGGGCCTCGGCGGTGCGGACGCGGGCGTCGTCGATGAGCTTCTGCGCCTCGGTGGTGGCGGCGTCGTCGACGTCGATGACGCGCACCTGCTCGTCGAGGGAGGCGACGACCTTGTCCCAGTTGCTCAGCACCGCGCGGCCGACGGCGGACCACTCGCCGAGACCGTGCTCACCGGCGTAGTGGTCGGCGCCGCGCTGGACGTTGCCGAGGACGGAGTGGGAGGCGAAGAAGAGGACGGCGTCGTCGGCGCCCGTGACCTCCGCGAGGGACTTGGACACCTGGAAGACGCGGCCCAGGGTGGAAACGTTCTCGTAGGAGGGGCGTCCGGCCAGCACGGCGGGGGCGCCGATGATGTCGAAGGTCTCCTTCTTGTCCGGCACGATCTGATCCGCCGGCTGCGCGTCGAACGCGCCCCACTTCGGGTGGGAGGTGAGGTCGTGGCGCTTCCCGGAACGCAGGAAGGCGTACATCTTCGCGGGGGAGGTGAAGAGGAACAGCCCGGCGTCGTCGCCGAGGAAGGCCTGCCACTCGGCTCCGTGCTCCTTCCAGGTCGGTGCCCACAGGGTGTAGAAGTCGCCCTCGGTCAGAGACAGTTTCACGGGGATGATCGCACGGGAGGTCATGGGGCGGGATTCTACCGGAGACCTACCCTGTCGGCCGCCAGAAGCCCTTGAACGCCATGCCCATGTTCGTCGTGCGCACCGGATTGAGCGACACCGGGTCACCCGCCTCGATGAGCTGCCCGTCGCCGGCGTACATGGCCACGTGCCCGTCCCACACCGCGAGATCCCCGGGTTGCAGCTGGTCTGCCGATACCTGCACGCCGACGTTCTGCTCCTGCGCCAGGCGCGGCAACTCCACCCCGGCCTGGCGGTACGCCCACTGGGTCAACCCGCTGCAGTCGAAGCCCGCCGGCGTCGTGCCGCCCCACACGTACGGGGTGCCCAGGGCGCTCATCGCCGCCGCGACGGCGGCCTCACCGGCCTGCTTATCGACGCCCCCGTCCGTCCCCGCCTCCACCACCGGCACCGGTGCCTCCGGGTCGGCGGGGGCCGTCGGCAGCGCGGCCGCGTGATGGGTGGCCGTCACCCGGTCGAGGTCGTCGGCCAGCGGATCGAGCACCGCGTCGAGGTCGGTGATCCGGCCGGTGGCCTCCCCTAAGAACGTCGCCGCCAGGTGCTGCAGTTCCAGGAGGGCCCCGAGCTGCGCGCCGGGCACCGGGGAGAAGAACCTCGGCAACACCCCCACCGCCTGCTGGAGCAACCCCTGCGTCAGATGGGTGAGCTCCGCACGGGTCGCCTCCACGTGCGCGGCGGCGTGGTCGCTGATCCGGGAGACCAGATCCCGGTCCCCGCTGAGATGCCCCGCCACCTCCACCAGCGTCGTCCCGCCGGGGGAACCGTGGGCGATCATCTCCGCCAACGGCACCGCCGCCCGGAAATCCGGCAACGGCGGGAGGTGAACCGGTGAGACCTCCGCCGGGGCGAGGTCCACGATGTGCTGCACGGCCTGGACGATCTCCCTCATGACAGCCCCGCCAACTGCGCCGCCAGGGCGCGGTCCTCGTGATCGACCGCCTCGATGACGCGCCGGGAACGCTCACCGAGTACGTGGGCGCGGGCGTGGACCTGCCGGGTCTGGTCGTCGAGGTGGTGCAGGGCGTCGACAAGTGAGGTCGCGAAGCGGCCCGGACCGGAGACGGTGACGGGGGTGAGGGGCGGGCGGGAGGCGGCGTCGAGAAGCTCGGTGGCCAGGAGACGGGCATGGGCGGGATCGAGACGGAGAGTGCTCATGCCCTTATTGGACTGTGAAAACGGGCGAAAGGTTCCCGCTATTCTGGGGCGCATGGAGATCACCATCGTCGACCACCCGCTCGCCGCCTCACGACTGACCATCATGCGTGACGCACGCAGCGACAACGCCGCCTTCCGCGCCGCCCTTGCCGACCTGGGCACCATGCTCGTCTACGAGGCGTCCCGCGACCTGCCCGTGGAGCACTTCGACTGCCAGACCCCGGTGGCCGTCGCCGACGGCACCCGCCTGCAGGACCCGCCGATCGTCGTGCCGGTGATCCGCGCCGGGCTGGGCATGATCGACCCGGCGCTGTCGATGATCCCGGACGCCCAGGTCGGTTTCATCGGCCTGGCCCGCAACGAGGAGACCCACGAGCCGGTGCCGTACCTGGAGGCGCTGCCGCACGACCTGACCGGACGCACCGTCTTCGTCGTCGACCCGATGCTGGCCACCGGTGGTTCCCTGCTGCACGCCATCCGCCTGCTCGCCGATCGTGGCGCCACCGACATCACGGCGATCTGCATGGTCTCCGCACAGCCGGGTGTCGACGCCCTGGCCGACTCCGGGCTGCCCGTCCGCCTGGTCACCGCGTGCGTGGATCCCTCCCTCAACGAGGACGCCTACATCGTCCCTGGTCTCGGCGACGCCGGTGACCGTCTCTACGGCCCGCGCAACATCGACCTCTAGGATCCTCCCCGCCTTCTCCGCCCACTGCAGTGGGCGGAGTTTTCCCATTGTAGTGGGCACCGTGGAGGAATGTCGCACGAGGAGGAGTGGAAGGGGTGGCCGAGTTTCGGCCTCTGCCTCGGCCGTACCCTCCGCGCGGTGCGCAAGAAGCGGGGACTCACCCAGGATGATCTGGCGGCGTTGACGGGCCTGGCCCGGAACACCATCTCCAACATCGAACGTAACCTGGGCAACTCGGACACCCCGGCCGATCCGCAGCTGTCGACGCTCTACCGCCTGGCCCGCGCCCTCGACGTCCCGCCCGCCGTGCTGCTGCCCGCGGGTGGGGAACCGGTGGCCGACATCTGCCCGCCCTCCGACCTCGGCCTCCACCTGGAACCCTTCCGCGACGCCTATGTCCTGCACGGACAGTTGCCGCGTTATGAATCCGAGGTGGCCCGGGAGATCCGCCCCGGGCAGCCCCGCCACGCGATCGAGGGGGAGGGGACTGCGAGCGAGTAGGATCGATAGGCGTTGACCCCCGGTTGTGGTCTGCGGAAAGGACAGTTCGTGAAGGGAATCGCCGCGCGCGTCGATGAGTGGCTCATCGCCCACAAGGAGGAGGTGCTCGGCTGGCGCCGTCACCTGCACTCCCACCCTGAGCTGTCGCACATGGAGTACGAGACGACCGAGTTCCTCGAGGAGACGCTCCGTGCCCACGGGCTCACCCCGACCCGCTTCCCGGGCACCGGCCTCATGGTGGACATCGGCCCGGAGACCCCCGACCGTCTGGCCTTCCGTGCGGACATCGACGCCCTCGCCGTCACCGAACTGACGAAGCTGCCCTTCGCCTCCGCGGTGCCGGGCGTCTCGCACTCCTGCGGCCACGACGTCCACACCACCATCTCCCTCGCCCTGGCGTGCGCCTTGGCCGACAGCGCCGACACCCTCACCCACGGCATCCGCGTCCTGTTCCAGCCGGCGGAGGAGGTCATGGACGGCGGTGCCACGGACGTCATCGCCTGGGGTGGCCTGGAGGGGGTCGGGTCGATCTTCGCGGTGCACGTCGAGCCGAAGCTCAAGGTGGGCAAGATCGGTGTGCGCACCGGCGCGATCACCTCGGCCGCCGACGTCCTGCGCATCAAGGTCTCCGGCCCCGGCGGGCACTCCTCGCGTCCGCACCTGACCAACGACGTCGTCTACGCGCTGTCCTCCCTGGCCACGCAGCTGCCGGCGCTGCTTTCTCGCCGCATCGACCCGCGCACGGCGACGGTCCTCGTCTTCGGTTCCCTCAACGCCGGTTACGCGCCCAACGCCATCCCGGAGTCGGGCCAGCTCACCGGCACGATCCGGACGGCGGACATCGCCACGTGGCGCATCCTGCAGGAGCTGCTCGAGGAACTCATTGCCCAGGTCCTCGCCCCGACCGGATGCACCCACGAACTCGCCTACCAGCGGGGTGTCCCGCCGGTGCTCAACGACGACGTTGCCACCGCGCTGCTTGCCGACGCCGCCCGCTCCATCGACCCCCAGGCCGTCGTCCAGGCCCCGCAGTCCTCCGGCGGCGAGGACTTCTCCTGGTACCTCGAGCACGTGCCGGGATCGATGGCCCGTCTGGGCTGCTGGTCCGGCGAGGGGCGCATGGGTGATCTGCACCAGGGGGACCTGCTTGTCGACGAACGCGCCATCGGCGTCGGCGTCCGCCTCTTCGCCTCCGTCGTCGAGCAGTACGGCGAGGGGACCGGAACGGGTGCAACCACCGGCGGCTTCCTCTCCTAGCGACTAAACTCGGGGACCAGTTGTTCACGGAACCTGTGGACGGTCCAATCGCGCGTGGAGGAGACCCCTTGAAGAATCGCATCGTCATCATCGGCGGAGGCCCCGCCGGCTACGAGGCAGCCCTGGCCGGAGCCAAGTACGGAGCGGATGTGACGATCATAGAGGAACGCGGCATCGGCGGTTCCTCCGTCCTGCTCGACTGTGTGCCCTCGAAGTCCTTCATCGCCGGCACCGGCATCAAGACCGACCTCCGCCGCGCCGACGACATGGGCCTCAACTCCCTCCTCGGCCGCGCCCGCATCCACCTGCCCGCCCTCAACCAGCGTGTGAAGAACCTGGCGGAGGAGCAGTCCGACGACATCGCCGTGCAGCTCGAGCGCGCCGGCGTGAAGTTCGTCAACGGCCGGGGCCGCTTCGCGGAGTCCCAGATCGACCAGGTCCACCACGAGATCACCGCCACGCTCGCCGACGGCTCCGAGGAGGTCTACGAGGCGGACCTCGTGCTCATCGCCACCGGCGCCACCCCGCGCATCCTGCCCAACGCCAAGCCGGACGGTGAGCGCATCCTCACCTGGCAGCAGGTGTACGACCTGGAGGAGACCCCGGAGCACCTCATCGTTGTCGGTTCCGGTGTCACCGGTGCGGAGTTCGTCTCCGCCTTCGCCGAACTGGGCGTCAAGGTGACCATGGTCGCCTCCCGTGACCGCATCCTCCCGCACGACGACGCCGACGCCGCGGACGTCCTCGAGCACGTCCTCTCGCAGCGCGGTGTCTCCCTGGAGAAGCACGCCCGCGTCGAGTCGGTCACGCGCACCGACGACGGCGGTGTCTGCGTCCGCACCTCCGACGGCCGGGAGATCTTCGGCTCCCACGCCATCATGTCCATCGGCTCCATCCCCGCCACCGAGGGCCTGTGCCTGGAGAACGTCGGCGTGAAGACCGCGGACTCCGGCCACATCAAGGTCGACCGCGTCTCCCGCACCAACGTCGCCGGCATCTACGCCGCCGGTGACTGCACCGACCTGTTCCCGCTGGCCTCCGTCGCCGCGATGCAGGGCCGCATGGCGATGTACCACGCCCTCGGCGAGGGCGTCACCCCGATCCGCCTCAAGACCGTGGCCACCGCCGTGTTCACCCGCCCGGAGATCGCCGCCGTCGGCGTCACCCACGCGCAGGTGGAGAACGGCGACGTCTCGGCCCGCGCCGTCGTCCTGCCGCTGCAGTCCAATCCGCGCGCCAAGATGCGTTCGCTCAAGCACGGCTTCGTCAAGCTGTTCTGCCGCCGTAACTCCGGCCTGGTCATCGGCGGTGTCATCGTCGCGCCGACCGCGTCCGAGCTTATCCTGCCGATCGCCATCGCCGTGTCCAACAACCTCACCGTCAAGCAGCTGGCGGAGGTCTTCGCCGTGTACCCGTCGCTGTCGGGTTCCATCACGGAGGCGGCCCGTCGCCTGGTGGCCACCGACGACCTGGCGTAGGTTCCGCGGGTCCCGGCGCTGGGCTCGGGGCTCGGGGCCGCCCCCTCGCATTCGTCCCCTCGGCATCGCGGGTATCCGGCCCCCGTGGGCTCGGGGTCGCTCTGATCCCTACTCCACGATCGCGAGCCCCGAGCCCAAGCAGCGGGGCGGATCAGTACGTCGTGTAGGAGAAGTCGAGGGTGGCGTCGAGGTCGACGACCACCTGGCGGCCCGCGTGGGGGAAGGCGCGCTGGGGGCAGCGTTCGCGGGGGCAGGTCGTGCAGCCCGGCCCGATGGGGGTGGCCGAGGCGGGGGAGAGGTCGAGGCCCTGCGCGTAGACCAGCCGCTCCGCCTGCTCGAGGTCGCAGCCGAGGCCGACGGCGAACTCCTTGCGGGGTTGGCCGAAGCCGTGGATCTGGCCGGCGACGGTGCGGGCGATCCACAGGTAGTGGCGGCCGTCGGGCATGCCGGCGACCTGGCGGGTGACCCGCCCCGGGGTCTCGAAGGCGCGGTGGATTACCCACAGGGGGCAGGAGCCGCCTGAGCGGGAGAAGTGGAAGCCGGTGGCGGACTGGCGTTTGGAGATGTTGCCGGCGCGGTCCGTGCGGACGAAGAAGAAGGGGACGCCGCGGTTGCCGGGGCGGTTGAGCGTCGATAAGCGGTGGCACGTGGTCTCGAAGCCGGTGCCGAAGTGGACGGCGAGGCGGTCGATGTCGTATCGGACGTCCTCGGCGGTGGAGAGCATCTGCTCGTAGGGCATGACGACGGCCGCGGCGAAGTACTGGGCCAGGGCGAGGACGGCGATCTCGCGGGCCTCCTCGGTGGGCAGGTCGGCGGCGATCCCGTGCAGCACGTCCGCGTGGCCGGTGAGCGCGTACTGGAGGGAGAGCTCGAAGCACAGCTGCGCCTCGGAGAGACCGGTGCGCAGGTGCAGTTCACGGGTCTCCGGGTGGTAGACGCGGCGGGGGCCGGAGGTGAGTTTGCGGAAGCGGACGACGACGCCGAGGTCGCGGTCGAGGGACGTCGATAAGCGGGTGAGGCGCAGCTGGGGGTCGCCGAGGCGGCTGGCCAGCTCCTCGCCGAGGAGGTCCAGTTCGTGGACGTAGTTGTGGGCCTCGTAGAAGAAGTCGCGGACGAGGCGGTAAGGGGAGTCGTCGACACGCGAGGGGGCGCGGTCGGCCAGTTCGAGGACCTCGGCGACGAGGTCGGGGTAGCGGGCGACGAGGTCGGCGAGCTGGTCGTCGGGGACGGAGGGGAAGGCGTCGCGGAGTTCACCGATGGTGCGGGCGTCGTGATCGGGGGAGAAGAAGGCGGGGTCGACGTCGAAGTGCTGCGACAGGGCCATGAGCACGGTGACGGTGAGGGGGCGCTGGTCGTTCTCCAGCTGGTTGAGGTAGCTCGTCGAGAGGTTGAGGCGGCGGGCCATCTCCTGCTGCGTGAGGTTGCGGCCCCTCCGCAATGTGCGGATCCGTGCCCCCGCGAAGTGCTTGCTCATGTGTGTTCCTCTCGGACGTTTACCGCTCTGAACCGGTCTTTCTGCAAGTTTTGCAGAACCCGGGATGTGATGCCACAAGTTTACACAGGCTTCACTGTGACACCCAACACACGATTCGCATTACTGTGATGGGCAACGCAGTCACCGCTCACAAGGAGTAGCCCGAGAACCATGATCAACCACACCGTGCGTACCTACCGCTCCGCCGAGGACTTCCCCCGCGAGGAGCACCTGGCCCACAAGATCGCCCGCGTCGCCGCCGACCCCGTCGAGGTTCCGGAGGAGACCAGAGAGATGATCATCAACCGCATCATCGACAACGCCGCCGTCCAGGCAGCGTCCGTCCTGCGCCGCCCGGTCACCTCCGCCCGCGCCATGGCCGCCGCACGCCCCGTCACCGACGGCCGCGGTGCCTCCGTCTTCGGCCTCAAGGGCAAGTACGCCGCCGAGTGGGCCGCCCTGGCCAACGGCACCGCCGTCCGTGAGCTCGACTTCCACGACACCTTCCTCGCCGCCGACTACTCCCACCCGGGCGACAACATCCCGCCGATCCTCGCCGCCGCCCAGCAGGCCGGCAAGGGGGGCCGCGAGCTCATCCGCGGCCTGGCCACCGGCTACGAGATCCAGGTCGACCTGGTCCGCGGCATCTGCCTCCACGAGCACAAGATCGACCACGTCGCCCACCTCGGCCCCTCCGCGGCGGCCGGCATCGGCACCCTCCTCGACCTCGACGTCGAGACGATCTACCAGGCCATCGGCCAGGCGCTGCACACCACCACCGCCACCCGCCAGTCCCGCAAGGGCGAGATCTCCTCCTGGAAGGCCTTCGCCCCGGCCTTCGCCGGCAAGATGGCCATCGAGGCCGTCGACCGTGCCATGCGCGGCGAGGGTGCCCCGTCCCCGATCTGGGAGGGTGAGGACGGCGTCATCGCGTGGCTGCTCTCCGGCCCGGGCCACGAGTACACCGTCCCGCTGCCGGCCGAGGGCGAGGAGAAGCGCGGCATCCTCGACACCTACACCAAGGAGCACTCCGCCGAGTACCAGTCCCAGGCCCCGATCGACCTGGCCCGCCGCATGGGCGAGAAGCTGGCTGCGGAGGGCAAGGACCTGGCCGACGTCGAGTCCATCGTCCTGCACACCTCGCACCACACCCACTACGTCATCGGCACCGGTTCGAACGACCCGCAGAAGTTCGACCCGCAGGCCTCCCGCGAGACCCTCGACCACTCGATCATGTACATCTTCGCCGTGGCACTCGAGGACCGCGACTGGCACCACGAGCGCTCCTACGCCCCGGAGCGCGCCAACCGCCCGGAGACCATCGAGCTGTGGCACAAGATCTCCACCGTCGAGGACCCGGAGTGGACCCGCCGCTACCACTCCACCGACCCGAACGAGAAGGCCTTCGGTGCCAAGGCCGTCATCACCTTCACCGACGGCACCGTCGTCGAGGATGAGCTGGCCGTCGCCGACGCCCACCCGCTCGGCGCCCGCCCCTTCGCCCGCGAGCAGTACATCGCCAAGTTCCGCACCCTGTGCGAGGGTGTCGTCTCCCGGGAGGAGCAGGACCGCTTCCTCGCGGCCGCGGAGAACCTGGAGAACCTCACCGACCTGGCCGAGCTCAACATTGAGATCGACGAGGACGTCCTCGCGCAGGCTCCCACCGTGGGCGAGGGGCTGTTCTGATGGCCGGCCTGTTCTCCTCGACGGTGACCCCGACGGAGCGTCGTCAAGCATTCCGGGACGGCCTCAACAGCGGGAAGATCCAGAAGTTCCCGGGCGCGTTCTCGCCGCTGGTGGCGCGCGCCATCCAGGAGGCCGGCTTCGAGGGCGTGTACGTCTCCGGCGCCGTCGTCGCCGCCGACCTGGCCCTGCCGGACATCGGACTGACCACCCTCACGGAGGTCGCCCACCGCTCCCGCCAGATCGCCCGCGTCACCGACCTGCCCGTGCTCGTCGACGCCGACACCGGCTTCGGTGAGCCCATGTCCGCGGCCCGCACCATCTCCGAGTTCGAGGACGCCGGGGTCGCCGGCTGCCACCTCGAGGACCAGGTCAACCCGAAGCGCTGCGGCCACCTCGACGGCAAGGAGGTCGTGCCCACCGAGCTCATGCTGCGGCGGATCACGGCGGCGGTCAACGAGCGGCGCGACGACCAGTTCGTCATCTGCGCCCGCACCGACGCCGCCGGCGTCGAGGGGATCGACTCCGCCATCGAGCGCGCCAAGGCCTACGCCGACGCCGGCGCGGACCTCATCTTCACCGAGGCGCTGCACACCCCGGCGGACTTCGAGAAGTTCCGCGCGGCCGTCGACGTGCCCCTCCTGGCGAACATGACCGAGTTCGGCAAGTCCGAACTGCTCAGCGCGAAGCAGCTGGAGGACCTCGGCTTCAACGCCGTGATCTACCCGGTGACCACCCTGCGCATCGCGATGGGCCAGGTGGAGGAGGCGCTCGCCGAGATCGCCGCCACCGGCACCCAGACCGGGTGGGTCGACCGCATGCAGCACCGCTCCCGCCTCTACGAACTGCTCCGCTACAACGAGTACAACGCCTTCGACCAGGAGGTGTTCACCTACTCGGCGGACACCTACCAGCCCACCTTCCAGAACTGACACCCACCACGAAACAGCCCTTGAAAGGGGATGAGCACCATGTCCGATAAGTCCGCGAAGTCCGAGAACAACAACCCCGAGGTCCGCAAGGGACTCTACGGAGTCATCGCCGATTACACCGCCGTGTCCAAGGTCATGCCGGAGACCAACTCCCTGACCTACCGCGGGTACGCCGTCCAGGATCTGGTGGCCGAGTGCTCCTTCGAGGAGGTCTTCTACCTGCTGTGGAACGGTGAGCTGCCGACCGAGGAGCAGCTCGCCGAGTTCAACAAGCGCGGCCGTTCCTACCGCAAGCTCGATCCGGGCCTCATCGCCCTCATCCACTCCCTGCCGACCGACTGCCACCCGATGGACGTCATGCGCACCGCCGTGTCCTACATGGGCACCAAGGACGCGGAGCACTTCACCCCGGACGCCGACCACATCACCCACGTCGGCCACAACCTCCTCGCCCAGCTCCCGATGGTGCTGGCCATGGACATCCGCCGCCGTCAGGGCAAGGACATCGTCGCCCCGGACCCGGACAAGTCGGTCGCCCACAACCTGCTGTCCATGGTCTTCGGCAACGACGAGGATTCCCCGGCCTCCAACCCGGATGACGTCCGCGACTTCGAGAAGTCCCTCATCCTCTACGCGGAGCACTCCTTCAACGCCTCCACCTTCACCGGTCGCGTCATCACCTCCACCCGTTCGGACGTGTACTCCGCGATCACGGGTGCGATCGGCGCCCTCAAGGGCCCGCTGCACGGCGGCGCCAACGAGTTCGTCATGCACACCATGCTCGAGATCGACGATCCGGCGAAGGCCACTGACTGGATCAACAACGCCCTGGACAACAAGAACCTCATCATGGGCTTCGGCCACCGCGTGTACAAGAAGGGCGACTCGCGCGTGCCGTCCATGGAGAAGTCCTTCCGCGACCTCGCCGAGCGTCACGACGGCGCCAAGTGGGTCGAGATGTACGAGAAGATGGCCGCCGCCATGGACGAGCGCACCGGCATCAAGCCGAACCTCGACTTCCCGGCCGGCCCGGCCTATCACCTGCTCGGTTTCCCGGTGGACTTCTTCACTCCGCTGTTCGTCATCGCCCGCATCGCCGGCTGGACCGCCCACATCGTGGAGCAGTACAACGACAACTCCCTCATCCGCCCGCTCTCCGCGTACAACGGCCCGGAGCAGCGTCAGGTCACCCCGCTGGCCGCCCGCAAGTAGCTGGCGGACAGGTGCGACGGAACCCACGGCACTGCCCACACATTGGGGTGGCTGGCGTGGGTTTCGCCGTGCGTGCGGCCGCGCCCGCAGTTCCGCTGTGCGGAACAAAATATCGCTTATCGACGCCCCGTGAACGGTGTCCGGAAACGGGCATCAACCTGGCCGTATGTGTCCGGTTGGCCGTGTTCCACAGGGTGAATCCCCCGGTGACCCTCCATTTTGTTGCGATACTGTGGTGAACAAGAGAGCGCACCCCCTCTCGGACGCACCCCCGACATGACGTTCGGAAAGGACCCCCCAACGTGGCCACAACCACTCTGCCTGCCTTCAAGAAGGTACTCGTCGCCAACCGTGGCGAGATCGCTGTTCGTGCCTTCCGCGCCGCCTTCGAGACCGGCGCCTCCACCGTCGCGGTCTACCCCAAGGAGGACCGCAACTCCCACCACCGTTCCTTCGCCTCCGAGGCCGTGCGCATCGGTACCGAGGGTTCCCCGGTGAAGGCGTACCTCGACATCGACGAGATCCTCCGGGCCGCGAAGAAGACGCACGCCGACGCCGTCTACCCCGGCTACGGCTTCCTCTCCGAGAACGCGCAGCTCGCCCGCGAGTGCGCCGAGAACGGCATCACCTTCATCGGCCCGCCGCCGGAGGTCCTCGACCTCACCGGTGACAAGTCCGCCGCCGTCGAGGCCGCGAAGAAGGCCGGCCTGCCGGTCCTGCAGGACTCCGAACCGTCCACCGACATCGACGAGCTCGTCGAGATGTCCAAGGACTTCACCTTCCCGATCTTCGTCAAGGCCGTCGCCGGTGGCGGCGGACGCGGCATGCGTTTCATCGAGAACCCCGAGGACGTCGCCCAGCTCGCCGCCGAGGCCTCCCGCGAGGCGGAGGCCGCCTTCGGTGACGGTCATGTCTACCTCGAGCGCGCGGTGATCAACCCGCAGCACATCGAGGTGCAGATCCTCGCCGACCACACCGGTGATGTCATCCACCTCTACGAGCGCGACTGCTCCCTGCAGCGCCGCCACCAGAAGGTCGTCGAGATCGCCCCGGCCCAGCACCTGGACCCGCAGCTGCGCGACCAGATCTGTGCGGACGCGGTGAAGTTCTGCCGCTCCATCGGCTACGTGTGCGCCGGCACCGTCGAGTTCCTCGTCGACGAGAAGGGCAACCACGTCTTCATCGAGATGAACCCGCGTATCCAGGTCGAGCACACCGTCACCGAGGAGGTCACCTCCGTCGACCTGGTGAAGGCGCAGATGAACATCGCCGCCGGCGCCACCCTCAAGGACCTGGGCCTCACCCAGGAGTCCATCACCCTCAACGGCGCGGCCCTGCAGTGCCGCATCACCACCGAGGACCCGGCGAACAACTTCCGCCCCGACACCGGCACCATCACCGCCTACCGCTCCCCGGGCGGCGCGGGCGTGCGCCTCGACGGCGCTGCCTCCCTCGGCGGCGAGATCTCCCCGAACTTCGACTCCCTGCTGGTCAAGATGACCTGCCGTGGTGCGGACTTCGCCACCGCCGTCGCCCGCGCCCAGCGCGCGCTCAACGAGTTCACCATCTCGGGTGTGGCCACCAACATCGGCTTCCTGCGCGCTCTGCTGCGCGAGGAGGACTTCCAGACCCGCCGTATCTCCACCGGCTTCATCGCCGAGCACCTCCACCTGCTCGCCGCTCCGCCGGCGGACGACGAGGCCGGCCGGATCCTCAACTACCTGGCGGACGTCACCGTCAACCGCCCGCACGGCAAGCGCCCCACCGAGATCCGTCCGGTGACCAAGCTGCCGATCCGCGACGACAGCCCGCTGCCGCGCGGTTCCCGCGACGTGCTGCGCGACCTCGGCCCGAAGAAGTTCGCCGAGGAGCTGCGCAATCAGGACGCCCTGGCCGTCACCGACACCACCTTCCGTGACGCCCACCAGTCCCTGCTGGCCACCCGCATCCGTTCCTCCGCGCTCGTCGCCGCCGCCCACCACGTCGGCCGCATGACCCCGGAGCTGCTCTCCGTCGAGGCGTGGGGCGGCGCCACCTACGACGTCGCCATGCGCTTCCTCCACGAGGATCCGTGGGAGCGTCTCGACGAGCTGCGCAAGGCCATGCCGAACATCAACATCCAGATGCTGCTGCGCGGCCGCAACACCGTCGGCTACACCCCGTACCCGGACAGCGTCTGCCGCGCCTTCGTCAACGAGGCCGCCGATTCCGGCGTGGACATCTTCCGCATCTTCGACGCCCTCAACGACGTCTCCCAGATGCGCCCGGCGATCGAGGCCGTCCTGGAGACCAACACCACCGTCGCCGAGGTGGCCATGGCGTACTCGGGCAACCTGCTGGACCCGAACGAGAATCTGTACACGCTCGACTACTACATGCACCTCGCCGAGGAGATCGTCGAGGCCGGCGCCCACGTCCTGGCCATCAAGGACATGGCCGGCCTGCTCCGCCCGAACGCGGCCTCCCGCCTGGTGAAGGCCCTGCGCCGCAACTTCGACCTGCCGGTCCACGTGCACACCCACGACACCGCCGGCGGCCAGCTGGCGACCTACCTGGCGGCCGCGCAGGCCGGTGCCGACGCCGTCGACGGTGCCTCCGCCCCGCTCGCCGGAACCACCTCCCAGCCGTCGCTGTCCGCGATCGTCGCCGCCTTCGCCGACACCCACCGCGACACCGGCCTGTCCCTGCAGGCGGTCTCCGACCTGGAGCCCTACTGGGAGGCCGTCCGCCAGCTCTACGCCCCCTTCGAGGCGGGCGTGCCCGGCCCGACCGGTCGCGTGTACAAGCACGAGATCCCCGGCGGCCAGCTGTCCAACCTGCGTGCCCAGGCCAGCGCCCTGGGTCTCGAGGACCGTTTCGAGCTCATCGAGGACTACTACGCCGCCGTCAACGAGATGCTGGGCCGGCCCACCAAGGTCACCCCGTCCTCCAAGGTCGTCGGCGACCTGGCCCTCCACCTCGTCGGCGCGGGCGTCGATCCGCACGACTTCGCCAACGACCCGCAGAAGTACGACATCCCGGACTCGGTGATCGACTTCCTCCGCGGCGACCTCGGCAACCCGCCCGGTGGCTGGCCGCTGCTGCGTGAGAAGGCCCTCGCCGGTCGTTCCGCCACCCAGTCCAAGCTTGTAGACGTCCCCGCCGAGGACGAGGAGGCCCTCCACAGTGAGGACCGCCAGACGCGCCGCTCCACCCTCGACAAGCTGCTGTTCCCGAAGCAGGCCGCCGAGTTCGCCGAGCACCGCCGCCAGTACGGCAACACCGCCGCACTCGAGGACCGCGTGTTCTTCTACGGGCTCAAGGAGGGCGAGGAGAACGTCATCCGTCTCCTCGGCGAGAAGGATCAGCCGCCGATGGTCGTGCGTCTCGACGCCGTCGGCGAGCCCGACGACAAGGGCATGCGCCAGGTCGTCGCCAACGTCAACGGCCAGATCCGTCCGATGAAGGTCCGCGACCGCAACGTCGAGTCCGTCACCGCCTCCGCGGAGAAGGCCGACACCTCCAACCAGGGTCACGTGGCCGCCCCGTTCGCCGGCGTGGTCATGGTCCACGCCAAGGTCGGCGACGAGGTCAAGGCCGGCGACCCGGTCGCCGTCATCGAGGCCATGAAGATGGAGGCCACCATCACCGCCTCCAAGGACGGCGTCATCGAGCGTGTCGCTCTCCCGCAGGCCACGAAGGTGGAGGGCGGCGACCTCATCGTCGTCATCGCCTAGACTGGGGGTAGGGAAAAACCGTGAACCCGGGGTGCTCGCCGCGCGGCCGCCCCGGGTTCCGTTGATTCCGGGGTCCGCTGCACTTATTCCCTCATAATTCGACCGGTGGACCCCGTGTTGACGGGTCCGCAGTCGGGGTGACAGTGCACCTGCCCCGCGCACGCCGAGGCCCCGTCGCTCCACGGGGGAGCGACGGGGCCTGCGGGAGGGGAGAACTACTTGATCTCGAGGAGCAGCTGACCCTTGGTCACGCCGGCACCGGCCTCGACGGCCAGACCCTCGACGACACCGGACTTGTGGGCCTTGACGGGGTTCTCCATCTTCATGGCCTCGAGGACGACGATGACCTCGCCCTCGGTGACCTCCTGGCCGTCGGTGACGTTGACCTTGATGACGGTGCCCTGCATCGGGGCGGCGACGGTGTCACCGGAGGCACCGGCGGCGCCACCGGAGGCGCGGCGCTTCTTGGCCTTCTTCTTCGGGGCGGCACCGCCACCGATGGCCAGATCGCCCGGCAGGGAGATCTCGACGCGGCGGCCGTCGACCTCGACGACGACCTTGTGGGCCGGGGTGGACTCGTCCTCGGGCAGGTCGGCCGGGTCGACGAACGGCTCGATCGGGTTGTCCCAGACCTCCTCGATCCACTTGGTGTAGACCTCGAAGCCGGATTCGTCACCGACGAACGCCGGGTTCTCGACGATGTGGCGGTGGAACGGGATGACGGTGGGCATGCCCTCGACGACGTACTCGTCCAGGGCGCGGGCGGCCCGCTGCAGGGCCTCCTCGCGGGTCTCACCGGTGACGATGAGCTTGGCCAGCATGGAATCGAACTGACCGCCGATGACGGAGCCCTCGCGGACGCCGGAGTCGACGCGGACACCCGGGCCGTCCGGCTGGTGGTAGCGGGTCACGGTGCCCGGGGCGGGCATGAAGTTCATGCCGGCGTCCTCGCCGTTGATGCGGAACTCGAAGGAGTGGCCGCGCGGGGTCGGGTCCTCCTTGTGGCGCAGCTCCTGGCCCTCGGCGATGCGGAACTGCTCGCGGACGAGGTCGATGCCGGTGGTCTCCTCGGTGACCGGGTGCTCGACCTGGAGGCGGGTGTTGACCTCGAGGAAGGA